>ERZ772935.20-NODE-20-length-81527-cov-10.880118_pt1 | contig 81527 bp, 67 predicted proteins | sample MGYA00511683_ERZ772935 | MGnify/ENA primary metagenome ERZ772935 (study PRJEB29015, sample SAMEA2738086) | human oral metagenome | biome: human oral; feature: human-associated habitat; material: saliva | place: China | collected 2228 ...
AGCTGGAGGATTCGCCTAGCGGCCTATGGCGCACGCCTGGAACGCGTGTTGGGTTCACGCCCTCGGGGGTTCAAATCCCCCATCCTCCGCTCTTCCCCCGGTCTCGGTTTTCGAGGCCGGGGATTTTTCTTTCTGGTGTTTGGGCGCGGCAGCTGTAGGAACCGCAGCTTTTCCTTGTGAGTCTTTGTTGTGGGCCGGTGCGGGTTGCCATGCTTGTTGCGGGGCAGTTAGGGGGAGAACGAAAACGGACTGCTGTTCCGTGCCATTGGCGTAACGCACAGCGAACACACAGTATTTCCCCGTAAAATAGTGGGTATGATTTTCAAGAAAGTGGGTGCCCACCGGCCTTACCCCCAGCACGGTATGTCGAATGCCGACTGGGGGAGTATTCCGCCGCAGCAGGTGAGATTGGATTGGCTGACCACTACTCAGAAAACACTTGATCTTGAGACTCTGCTGGCGGAGGATTCCACCTATTTCGGTGACTTGTTCCCGCACGTGGTTAAATGGCAGCAGGAGCTCTACTTGGAGGATGGCCTGCATCGTGCTTTGCGCACCGCGTTGCACAGCCGGTCTGTTATGTACGCGCGTATCCTTGACTTGGATACGCTTGACCCCAGGCTGTTGCCGCAGGGCGCTAATGCGCAGAACGGCTAGGCGACTAGCTTCCCTATAGACTCAAAGAACCCCCGAGACCTTGCGGCGGGGGTTCTTTGCTATCTGCTGTCAGTAGGCCGGAAAACCTGCGAGGGGTTTACAGCTCACGGTTCGGCTAGGCAATACTCAGGTGCATCGACTCGCTGTTTGACTCGTCGTTAGAGTGAGCGTTGGCGGGTGCCTGGGGTGCGCCGTCTAGCTTGATGGGCTGGCCGTCTGTGTCGAATCGTGCACCCAAGCCCATCTGGATGAAGCGGATGGTGCTTTGGATCTGCCGTTCACGGGTGTCTTCGTCGGGGGCGTCTTCGGTGCGCCCTGCACTGGAGGAGAGCGAACCGTGTACGAGCATCGCTAGTTCCCTGATGTCGTTTTCGGGGATGTAGTGTTCGGCGATGGCCGCTGAGAGGATGTTTGCCAGTACCATCTGCAGCTCCCGCACGTGCTTGCCGAGTTTCGCGTAGGATTCGGGGGAAAGCATGGAACGCATGGCTGGCCCGGGGGGCAGGTGGCGGCGTGCGAGGTCTTCAATCTGCAGCCGAATATAGACGGCAAGCTGGTCGATAGGGTTGTCGACGCCTTCGAGCCCTTCATCAAGTTCTTTAATGAACCTTTCGGTCTCGTCTAGGGCGTAGGCTACAAGCAGTTCACCCATGTCGGCGAAATAGTTATAGACTGCGGTGCGGCCAATGCCAGCATTTTTGGCGACATCGGTCATGGTGAGGCCCGGCAGGCCGCGCGAGTATAGGAGCTTGCCAAAAGATTCGAGGATGGCACGTTTGGTGTTTTCACGCTGGGCGGCGTTGGTGGCTGCAGAAATACGAGGCATAGTGACACTTTACCGCAATGCGTCAGTAAATAGCGAATGGGTGAAGGTTTTTAACCTAAAAAGTTTAAAAAACCAGCAACTTTAGGGTAAATAACGGGAGTATTACGTTCATCATTTGTGTCCTGTAAAGCTCGCGGCACACCATGTGGGTGAGTCGCACAATGAAATCAGCAGCGGGCTTGCGGACAAACTATGAGGGGCTACAGGTACCCCAAGCGGGTAGCCATCGCCAGGTCATTGCGCACCAACTGCGTGATGGGGTAGTTTCGGTGCCCTTGCCCCGGCATAACGTGCAGGGCCGTGCGCGCACCAAGCCTCGCATAGAACTGGCCGCCTTCTTGCGCTGCAACCTGTGCCGACCACATCCCACCGGATCGCGTGTCGTTCAGAAGCCTGGGGGAGCGGCCGTCCTTATCGCCCACATGCCAGCTCAATAATAGGTGACTGAGGGATATATTGGGGGCGCGGTGCTGGGTTGGGATGCCGTCCGCACCGCCGCCGCCAATGAGGGTGGCGCCTCCTCCTATCATTGCGTCGGCGGCGTGTAATAGCAGCTCGTAGGCAATGAACTCTGCGCCACCGGAGTAACCGGCAAGCCACACGCGGGATCGGTCGTACCCGTATCTCTCATGCAGATCTGCAGCGAGGGCGCGGAATACCCGGCCGTTTGCGCGGGCACGCACCCACCAGTTCGTGGTTGCCTCACGCAGCACACCCTCATTAACGGTTCCCGGTGCCAGCACGGGCACCAGAAGCATGCGGTGCTGGTACGCAATATCCGATAGTTCTTCTCGCAGGGTGGAGGTGCGCCGCAGCAGGCGGCTGCCGGAGCGCAGCAGATAGTCGCCATCAAAGAAGAAAAGCACACCGGGAGAGGAACCTGCGCCTTCCAGACGGTGCGCATTCCCCACCCGGTAGTGCAGGGTACGCCCGTGCGCGGTAAACGGCAGATATCCCACCAGTTCGGAGGAAGAAAGCAGAGCTGGCTCAAGCATACGGCCCGCACGGCGTGCGGCGCGCATAGCGGCACTTAGAGGGGATGGCAGACGGGGGATATGCGCGGTATTTGTTTGTTTGCGCGGTTCCCTCTTGCTCATACCCCTATTTTACCGGGTGAATTGGAGGCATCGGCCAGAGTGTACTCCACGTTCGTGCCCTGCGTTAGGGGCCGTATCAAACCGCTGAACTTCCGCGCGGATTCTGAGGTTTACCCCCTAAGATCGGTGTGTAACACCTGCGATGCCGGGTGAGAACCCGTCCACTCTTGCTGCTCGCGGGCCCTGTCGGAGAGCGAATAGAACCATTTAATATGCTCACATACGCGCTCATAGGCGGCCTCTTCATCACGAGTGGAAATCGCCTCATAGATTCCCCGGTGCTGATCTTGCAGAGTCTGCTTAACCGCAGCCCAGTCACGCAGCAGCGGAACCGCCTCCTGCACGTAACTGATAGTGGCCATATGCAAAGAATCAATGACCGTATCGAGCACAATATTGCCGCTCAAGCGGGATAGCTCGTAGTGAAAACGTGTGTCGCAGAAATGGAACCGCTCATTGGAAATATCTGGCGAATCCATCTCCGCCAGGTGCTCGCGGGCGTTCTCTAATGCGAGGTCACGCTCAGCAGAATCCAGGGCGTTCGCGGCGGCACGTGCAGCAGGCCCCTCCAGCAGTAAACGCGTGGAAACCACGTCTTTAACGGGCAGGTTGCGGGTGGCAATGTGCATGCGAAGCGCCCAACTGAGCGCATCTGAAGGCTCAGAAATAACGATAGCGCCGGATTTTGGGCCCGAACCGGTGCTGGAACGAATCAGTCCCAAAGCCCCTAAAATACGCAGGGCCTCACGCACTGATGGGCGTGAAATACCGTACTGTTCGGCTAGGGTGCGTTCAGATGGTAGCCTATCGCCCACACGCAGCTCCCCCAGACGCAGCCTGCGTTCAAAGTTTTCGAGCAGGATGCTGTAACTACGCTCTTGCATGATCGTCCCTGAGCCTGTTGTGCGCGTCATGAGTATGTCCCATTTCGTGTGAAATCTGAAAGTGACTTTTAGCTTGTGCAACTCTCCAGGGTGCAAAACCCTGTGGGTGGGTGCCTGAGGGCGTGTACGCCGCCTGGGTGGGTTCGTCACAGAACCACGCCCAATGTTGTGCTCTGCAAGCCTACAGTATTTTTATGATGCCCGCACTGCCTTCCGGTAGTGCAGCGGCGGGGCGGCACACCCTGTGGTGCCCCGCCCCGCCAGCTCTCGCTCGTTACGGAACCCTAAGGGCTAGGGAACGAGGAACGAGAGGATATTGGTCTGCAGGAAGACCAGCAGGCAGACGACCACGAGCATCGCAAACGACCAGGGAACCACGGCCTTGAGGATGTCGGATTCCTTGCCCTCCATATCCACAGAGGTGGCTGCAATAGCCAGTGACTGCGGCGAGATCATCTTGCCGACCACACCACCGGTGGTGTTTGCTGCAAGCATCAGCTCGGGGGTAGCACCGCTCACACCAGCATGCTGCAGATTCTCGGCAGCAGATACCTGTAGCTTGGAGAAGAGCGCGTTTGCGCTGGTATCCGAGCCGGTCACCGCAGTGCCGATCCAGCCCAGCACCGGTGCCAGTACTGCGTAGATGGTACCCAAGCCCGCCAAGAAAGTACCCATTGCGACGGTCTGACCCGAGAAGTTCATGACGTATGCCAGTGCCAGCACCGAGGCAATGGTCAGAATCGTCCAGCGCATACGGTAGATGACCGAACCGAACTCGGCGAAAACGGCTGGGAACTTGAAACCATACCGCCCCTTCTCGTTGAAGAAGAAGTAAACAACCGCAACGATCAGGCCCGAGATAATCAGCAGAGTACCGGGGTTTGAAAGCCAGGTGAAGGTGTAAGGGGCGTCCTTGACGGGTGTGCCGTCCTTGGTGACCAGACGGGAGCTGAGCGCGGGGATATTGATTTTAATAGCCACGGTCTTCAGCCATGCCTTCAAACCGGCATTGAGGTTCACGAGACCGAAGATAACAACCACGATCAGGTAGGGAAGAAGAGCCATCCACACACGCACGGCAGGTAGTGCTTCTTTCTCTTCGACCTGTGAAGGCAGGCCGTAACGCTCACGCACGCCTTCTACGCCGCGCGGTTTCCAGAAGCGCAGGAAGAGCACTGCTGCACCCATCGAGACGATACATGCCACCACGTCGGTGAGGTTGTATGCGGGGGTTGCTGCGGTGATCCACTGTGCAATACCGAAGGAAATGCCGATGACGAAGGCAGGGAGCCATGCATCTTTAACACCCTTCATGCCGTCGAGGATGAAGAGCAGAATGACGGGCACGAACATTGCCAGGAACGGTGCCTGGTGACCAACGATGGTTGCAATAACGTGCGGGTCTTTGCCGCCAACATCGCCTGCGGTCACAATCGGGACGGCGACGGCGCCGAACGCCACAGGAGCGGTGTTAGCAAGAAGCACGGTAATAGCTGCTTTGAGCGGCTTCACGCCGAGAGCAAGAATCATGGTTGCGGTAATTGCCACGGGGGCACCGAAGCCAGCCAGAGCCTCAAGCAGGCCACCGAAGCAGAACGCAATGAGGATTGCCTGGATGCGCAAATCACCGCCGCCGAGACGGTCAAAGGTGCGGCGCAGATCTTCAAAACGCCCTGAGAGCACGGTGATCTGGTAGAACCAGATAGCCCCCAGAATCACCCAGCAGATGACCAAACCGTAGATAGCTCCACGCAGGGCGCTAAGACCGGCCAGATCGAACGGCATCGTGAAGCCGAAGGAGGCAACAAGAATGGATGCTGCTAGCGCGACAAGGGCCGACCAGTGGGCGCGAGCTTTGACGACCAGAAGCATAATGAAGAACGTAAGTAGCGGTATGGTTGCCACAAGCGCGCTCAGTGCGAGGCTTCCTCCCACGGCATCGGTGACGGCAGTGAACTTATCCACTGGTAACTCCTTTGGTACAGGAATAGATGTGTGGTCAGACCATTACCCGGTAAGGTAGCCCGCTGCTGTTCTGTAGACCGCAGGGGTATGTGGTCAGACCAATAAAGTGCTAGTTTGAAGAGTACATGATGCTGCTCACGTGGGGCAAATAGGGTGGGGTGGTTGCAGGGTGTAAATGCTGGTAAAACCGCGCTATGAGAGGCATATGGAAAATATTTCACGATTCGGCACTCCGCTTAATGTGATTGCAAGGGGACAGGGGAAACACCCTCGTTAGCCTGGGGAGTGCCTGCTTCAAGACGCTGGCAGTCAGGAAGAAACGGTAGGGGTTTAGGCCCCGCTGATGTGTTTGGGGGAGAAAATCTTAAACCCCACCCTCAGAGGTAGGGTTGGCATGACCTTAAGAAGGGTGCGGCAACCCTAAAAATAAGGTAAACCTTAAAAATAATTTGGTGAAAAAAATGTGCGGTATTTAAATTAAAGAAATGCCCGACCGATAGTGTTAAATGTACTGTAAGAAGAAAAGTTTAACACCTAAATTTTTCCGCCCCGCCTGCCTTTGTGACCCGGCATATCAAGGAACGCTAACACCTAGCAGCTATGCTGCCGCGCTGGTGCGAAACCGCCGCTGCAACAGCAGGCGTCTTCCCACTTAAAGAGGCGGCGAGAAAAATTTAATTAACCAGGAAAGGAGCGGACAATAAACATGCGCATCGCACTTTTCTCAACATGCATTGTAGACGGCATGTATCCGCGCGTGGCACGTGCGACCGTTGAAATCCTTGAACGTCTGGGGCACGAGGTGGTATACCCTCCCGGGCAGACCTGCTGCTCCCAGATGCACGTGAACTCCGGCTACTTCGACGACGCCTACCCCATTGTCAAAAACCATGTTGATGCATTCTCCGCCTGGGACTGGGACGTAGCTGTGGCACCGTCGGGCTCCTGCGTGGCTTCCCTGGGGCACCAGCAGCCCATGATCGCTCGCCGCAAAGGTGATGAGGCGCTTGCTGTCAAAGCCGAGCAGATTGCAGCCCGCACCTTTGAACTGTCCCAGTTGCTGATTGACGTTCTAGGCATTACCAACGCCGCTGAGCAGCTCGGCTCATACTTCCCCGAGCACGTGACCTACCACAGCTCATGCCACGGCATGCGCCTGCTGCACCTGGGAACCCGTCAGCAGGATCTGGTGCGCACCGTTGAAGGTATTAAGTACACCGAAATTGAGGGCCTTGACCAGTGCTGCGGCTTCGGTGGAACCTTCTCCTTCAAAAACGCTGATGTTTCCGGTGCGATGGTCTCAGATAAAGCGGCCAACGTAGAGAAGACCGGCGCATCCGTATGCACCGGCGGCGACTGCTCCTGCCTGATGAATATTGGCGGCGCTCTCTCCCGTAAAGGCTCACCCGTAAAAACCATTCACTTTGCCGAAATCCTCGCCTCCACTAAAGCGAATCCGCTGAAGATTGACGGCAACGTAGAACTCGCCTTCGCATAGAAAGTAGGTTGATGATGACTTCCACTTCAATCCCCCTGGGTATGCCGAAGGTCGTGCACTACGGCGAAGGCAATATCTTTGAGAACGAACCGTTCCCCGAATACGCCAAACGTGAGCTGAAGAATGACCAGCTGCGCAATAACCTGCGTTTCGTAACCCACGCTATTCGCAATAAGCGTGCCCGCGTCACCAGCGAACTGCCCGACTGGCAGGACCTACGCACCACCGGCGAAATGGTGAAGAACTATGTGCTGTACAACCTGCCGCAGATGCTGGAGCAGTTCGAACGTAACTTTACCGCGCGCGGCGGCCACGTGCACTGGGCGCGCGATGCACGCGAAGCAAACCAGATCGCTCTCGAGCTGATTCGCGAACAGGGCGTGGACGAGATTATCAAGATCAAGTCCATGGCAACTGCCGAAACCGGTCTGAACGAATTCTTGGAAGAGAACGGCATTAACGCCATTGAGACCGACCTTGCGGAAGAAATCGTGCAGCTGGGCGAAGACCGCCCCTCGCACATCCTGGTTCCGGCAATTCACCGTAACCGCCGCGAAATCCGCGATATCTTCCTCAAGAAGATTGAAGGCATTAACCCGGATATTACCGATGAGCCCGCCGAGCTTGCGGAGGCATCGCGTAACCGTCTGCGCGAGAAGTTCCTCTCGACTAAGGTCGCCGTTTCGGGCGTGAACTTCGGTATCGCTGATACCGGCACCATGACCATCGTAGAATCCGAAGGCAACGGCCGTATGTGCCTGACCCTGCCCGATACCCTCATCTCGTTCATGGGTATTGAGAAGCTGCTGCCCACCTTCCAGGACTACGAGGCATTCCTGCAGCTTCTGCCGCGTTCCTCCACCGGTGAGCGCATGAACCCCTACACCTCCATGTGGACGGGCGTAACCCCCGGTGACGGCCCGCAGAACCTGCACGTGATCCTTATCGATAACGGCCGTACCGCCGTGCTGGCCGATGAACTGGGACGCCAGGCGCTGCGCTGCATCCGCTGCTCCGCCTGCATGAACGTGTGCCCCGTGTACGAGCGCGCCGGTGGTCACGCCTACGGCTCCACCTACCCCGGCCCGATCGGTGCGATTCTTTCGCCCCAGCTTTCCGGTATTGAGGCGGCGCACAATAACTCGCTGCCGTACGCATCTTCACTGTGCGGTGCCTGCTACGAAGTGTGCCCCGTGAAGATTAACTTCCCTGAGGTGCTGGTGCACCTGCGCGGCAAAGATGTGGACGCCAAGCACGCTGCGGGCGAATTCGCGGGCCGGAAGAAGCACGCACCCACCCAGATGGATGCCATGATGTACGGTGCTAAGAAGCTGTTCTCCTCGGGTAAGATGATGGCAGTCGCCGAGCGCGGCTTGCCCATGTCACGCCTGATTACCGGCAAGAAGCACAAGATCTCTAAACTGCCCGGTATTGTGGGCGGTTGGACTGAATACCGCGACATCCCCGAACCGCCCAAGGAATCGTTCCGCAACTGGTGGCGTAAAGAAAAGTCAGGCGCACCCGCCCGCGACAGCGCCCAGCGCGTGGATATTGCAGCCCTCATTGAAGCGAATAAGGGCAAGGCCGCTGAGGCTGCCGCTAACGCCAAGGCCGCGATGGACGCTCAGGCAGCGCATGACCCCAAGGAGAATGCATAAATGTCATCAGCTAAAGAAGACATCCTCGCCCGCATCCGTACTTCCCTCGCGGATGCGCCCGTGGCGCCGGAACCCCAGCGTAACTACCGCCGGGTGAGCCACCTGAACCAGGAGCAGACCATTGAGATGCTCGTGGACCGCCTCATTGATTACAAGGCGAACGTGTTCGAAGCGACCGAAGCGAATATTGCGGATGTGATCGCTGAGCGGCTGGGGGAGACCTCGCACTATGTGGTTCCCGTGGGCCTGAACCGGCAGTGGCTGCCGGAAGACACCCCCACCCGCACCTGCTTCACCGACTCCGGCAGCACCCTGGAGCCGGGTGCCCTGACGGTGCACCAGCTGGATGCTGTGGATGCGGTGGTCACCTCCTCAACCGTTTCTTGTGCTGAGACCGGAACGATCTTCTTGAACTCCAACCAGGATGAGGGGCGGCGCGCAATCTCGCTGGTACCGGACCACCATATTTGTGTGGTTCCCCGCTCTACCGTGGTTGAGCTGGTGCCTGAGGCGATCGATCGCATCACTTATGAGCGCCCGGTGACCATGATTTCCGGCCCTTCGGCAACCAGTGATATTGAGCTGATCCGCGTGGAGGGCGTGCACGGCCCGCGTACCCTGGACGTGATTATTCTCGACCAGTAAGCCCACAAGGGACACTCATAAAGTGCTTATCATCCCTCTGCACCGTTCGGGTGCAGGGGGATGACTCGTACGCATATTTATACTATGCGAATGGGTATCGGCAGACCGTGTTTGCGCTGTGTAGGGATAGCTAAAGTGAGTGGGAGAGACCTCGAAATAACAGTATAAAAATAAGCTGTTATGAGTACAGAAGTGTATCGAAAACCGCTACATTGACAGAAGAGTACCAACAAGAATATCCTGTTATGTTCCACAAAAACGTGGAACGTGCACCCCCGTACACCCGTAATCCGGTATGGGCGCGGGGGAAGCGCCAGCCACCTCCAGCAAGGACTGGGGTCCAGTAGAAAGACAGCACCAATGGCACAGTTGCAGCAGGTCATCCTCCGCCGTACCGGCATTTACCCTCTTAATAGCGTCCTCGCGTCCGACCCTGTTCCGCAACATGAGCTGCATCAGCGTGTGCGTGTGCTCGCCGAGCTGGGGATGGTCCTCTCCACCGAAAGCCAGAAAACCCTCATGCGCATGAGTGAGCATGAGCTGGCCGATCTTATTGCAGATTGGAAGCACCTGCACGGCGGTGACCGGGGTGGGTGCGCCTTCCGTAAAGACTTCGACATTATCGAGCCCACCCTCACTGATACACAGAGGTACACGGAGCAGATGCTTCACTACGTTACCCGGTTTATGGGCCGCAGAGAAATGGCGAAACACTTGTGCCTGTACACCGTTGCCTGCCCCTGCTGCGACGCAATCTGGTGGTTTGCCAATAACCAACCCTACGGTGATATTCCCGATGCGCAGGTCATTACCGATTTCCGCCCGTACGACTGGCAGCTGGCGTGCGAGCGTGGGGAACTGTCCAACAGTGAACGGGATCAGCGTGAGGTGGTGCTGCTGCGTGGTGAAGGGCGCATCGTGCCGCTAATATGCTCGCTTTTTACCGAAATTGCAACCCAGAACCAGGTGTACAGCGAATTCGACCGGGCCGATCTGCTCACCCTCGCTACCCACCTGGTGTTTTACGATGCACTGCCCACCCTAGAGGGACCGTTTGCCTTTCGTGAGAACCTGGCGTTTTTGGCGGCCGCAATATCCACCGATTACGCCCACCAGGCGCGCACCCTCAACGAGGTGCTGCGCATTGCGGTGGCTCTTAGCAACATTAACCTGCTGGGGACTGAAGGCGATCTGAGCCTGAGTGACCCCAGCCGGTTTAAGCTGCGCCGCCATCAGCGCACGTTCATAGCCCGGCTCATTAATACCCTCTGCGAGCGCGACTATGAGGCCGCCTGCTACGACACCGCCACGCACGCGGAGCGTTTTAAACGGCTGGCGCGCACTATCCACCCTGGGGAATACCCCTCCCTCGTGTACCTGAATGTGTGGGCTGACGCCCTCTACAACGGTGAAATGCGCAGTTATGAGTCTGAGGTGGATGCCGCCTACCGCAGCTGTGACGTGGATAAGGTAACGCGGGTGCTGTCCCGCCGCCCCGGGGTGTTTGCGCGTCAGCTCAACCGGGCCTTGCGGTACTTCAGCGGCGATCAGCAGCAGGTTGCTGACGCGTTCTGCCAGGTGGCGCCGCGTGTGGCTGCGCCTCTTCTGGTGCAGATGCACAATATGTACACGAATATAGCTGCTGGTTCGGGGCAGCACCGCCTCGTGATTGATAAGGCAGGGGTGGGGTCGGTGGTCCCCGCTGGCTCGTACACCCAAAGGCAGCTTGAGTTGGGCCTGCACGCCGTGAAGAGCGGTTTGTTGGGGCGGCTGAGCGGGGTTCGTGTGCATGTTCCCCACGATGTGGGTTCCTTAGCCATGCCTCTGGGTAACCGTAGCGCCAGCGAGTCTCTGCTGGGGTTGAGCCGCTACAACCGTGTGCGGCTTGATCCTCAGGCGATGCAGGCGAAAAGCCCCGCTAAGAACAGTGTGATTCGGTTGTTCACCTACTGGAACTCACCCGCCGATGTTGACCTTTCGGTGCTGCTGTACGACGCGAAAGGTGCTCTGATAGACCGCGTGTGGTATGGCAGTCAGCGGGCTAAAAAGTACTGTTACCATTCGGGGGACGTGACGAACGGAACCGGCGGCGCGTGGGAGTTTATTGACCTGAAAATTGCGCAGGCCCGTGAGGACCGGGTGCGGTACGCGGTGCCCACCGTGCAGCTTTATGCAGGGCACAGCGGGGAGAACACCCTTGCGGATGTGAACGACCTGTTCGCCGGGTTCATGCTTTTACCGCGTGTTGGCGTGGGTAAGAATGTGCATGAGGTGAGTCAGGTGCGCACCAAGTTTACGCTCACTTCGCGGGCGCGCGGTTCGCTGCCGCTGATTTTGGATCTGAAGGAGCGCACCATGACGATTACGGACGTGGGTATTCGTTCCGGGGTGAATGTTATAGAGTCTGGCTCCGTCGTGAAGGCCATGTTCGAGCTGTTCGCCCACTATGCACCGTTTACGGTGGCTGACTACCTGAACCTGACCGGTGCCACCGTGGTGGGGGAAGATGAGGAAGCTGATATTGTGCTTCAGCCGACGGTTGCCTCGCTCAGTCAGCTCTACCGGTATAAAGGGCTGTAGCACAATAGCCCATGGGTCATACCGGGGCTTCCTTGTATGGGGCGAAAGCTGCACATAGTGAGCGGGTTCCGGGGGTATTGAGTACACACAAGATCTGCTGATGACCGCATGAAAGCGCCCCGTGTGCCGGTACTGTGACCGGCGCACGGGGCGCATTATTTTCACCCGGTTGGGTGCCTGCCATGGAACAAGCAGCAGGTAATATTAGGCGCGTGCGTCGAAGTGCTGCAGGCCGGAGTCTTCGCGGCTACCGCCCTGGCCGTCGCCAACGTCGCGGTAATCGCTGATCCATTCGACCTTCTGCACCCACTTGACCATCTTGTAGCCGTGCATGGAATCTGCACGCAGGCGCAGGGGTCCGCCGTACACATCCGGCAGGGGCTTATCGTTCATGCCCCACGCCAGGATGGTTTCGTCCTCCATTGCCATGGAAATATCCAAGCACTCGTAGTAGGGCTCGGTCGGGCGGCCATCGTAGGTGTGGCCCACGTGCCCGTAGGAGGTGACCATCACGTACCGGGCGTTTTCGTCTTTCTCCACGAGGGCGAGTACGTCGCGTAGGCGCACGCCTTCCCACTTGGCGATGCCCGTCCACCCCTGCATACAGGTGTGCATCGTAATGTTCACTTCTTTGCCGAGAGCCTTCAAGTCGTCGATGCTCAGCGACTTCGGCTCCTTCACCAGCCCACCTAGCTCTAGGCGGTAGTCCACGAATTCGTTCTCGCGCAGGCGGTTCCATTCGGTGCTTTCACGCTCTGTTGGCGGGCGGGTGTTCACCCAGTGGAACGGCGAAATATCGGCATCCGTGAAGGTCTGCTTCTTGACCTGCCGGGAGGTGATGCGGTCAAGGAATACGTTACGGACCGGCTGGGTCAGACCCCAAATGAAGGTCTGGGTGAACCGCAGATCACGCAGTGACCAGTACGAGGCGCCTAGCCACAGGGCCACGGCTGCGACCACGCCAACGATCAGCATGGTGACTGCCTGGGCGAATTGGGCGGCGTCAATCTCGTTGTAGCTCTTATTCAGCATCATGTGTGCAATGTTGTATTGCGGGTGCACGATGAACACCAGTGCTACGTGCATGACTGTAAAGACGCAGTAGAACGCCATGCCCAAGAAGTGGATGGAGCGGGCGGTCTGGCGGTTGCGGAACAGCCTGACGTAGCCGGGGAAGCGGCCGCAGAACGCGGGGCTCATAATGGGCCCGGTGGCGATCATCAGCGGCGCCACAATGAACACCACGGTGAAGTACATGAGCTTCTGAAGGGCATCGTACGGCTGGAAGTGTTCAATGGAGGGCACTTGGAAACCCGCGTAGATTGTGAGCGAGTGCCATGCCTCGGGGAAAATCTCCCAGGAGGTGGGTACGATACGCCGCCACTGCCCGGTTGCGAACAGCAGGGTCACATAGATCAGGCCGTTCACCACCCAAATAACCGTAGCTAGGGCGTGCCATGCGCGTCCCAAACCGATCTGAGCCTTACCGGGTAGCGAAATAAGAGGGGAGAGGCTTCGTTGATCGTCGCGAGCGGTGTATTCGCCAGGGACGGTCGAAACCTTGTCCTTCGTAAAACGGAGCCATTCGGAGCCCGGGGTGCAGTGATTATTCCAGTAAAAGCGCGGGTGGGAGGCGATAACTTCCCAGCCTGAGCGGATAAGGAACCCCATCATCAGAAAGTTAATGAAGTGCGTGATGCGCAGCCAGGCGGGAAAGTCCAGCTCAACACCACTCGAACTCACCATTAAAAGAGTGGTATGCATTTTTCTTCCTTCGATAAATGTACGTGTGTGCAGTGGTGTACAGGTGCGAGCGAGGGAACGGGACGGGGCTTGGTGCGCCCCGGAAATCTGTTGGTGTACCGCCTCCTTTCAGCCGGTGTTCTGCCTTGAACTTTATATGGCCTGGGGAGGGTTCCTGCGCGGGGTGCGCGATGTTTAGGCGCACCCCCGAACTGGTTATGGTGCAGGTCACAAAACCCGTATCGAATGATAGTACGATGCGGCTTTTATTCCCCATGTGCCCTTACATCCATATACTAACTGACAGGTTGTCAGTTACGGAAGATAAGCGTCGTAACACGCCGTAAAATTTGCTTTTAAGACGCGAATTTTTAGAATTTTTATAGGGTTATAGAGACATTAAGGCGGATTTATTAAGGATATCCTTATTGTGTGAGATAAGGTATTTTTATAGTTACTTCATAAACTATTGCAAGTGTAAGTTTTTAATATTCCTGTGGTTTCTTGGGGGCTTGAAACTTTATTCAGAAAATATAAAGATATGCTTTATTCTATAGCAGTAAAAATGTATATATTATTATATTTCTTGCCCATAACCCACAGTCAGAGAAGACACCCGCACGCCCTAAGCCACAGGATATACGCCACCCACAGCCCCGGGCAGGAGGAGCCTGCGCCAAGTCACACAAAACACCACAGGGTCGGCAGCATGTGACTGCCCCCGACGTATCCAGGCGAGCTGAACCCTATAATGAACGAGACACCGCCCCGCCCACCCTCAAGGAACAATAAATGAGCAGCGAAAAAGACCTCCGAGCCTCTTTCAACACCTTCATACAGGACCTGCCCCAGCTTGTTGCAGAAAAAGGCCTTAAACAGGTATACAACCTCTACAAAGCCAACGGTTACGACAGCTTAACCATAGGGGACAGCCCCCAAAGCCAAGTGGACCTTCTGGCAGAGGGCATGATCCACTGGCGCAATAACGGGTTCTTCCGGCTGGCCGAGCTCTACGACGGGGTGCAGCTGGAACGCAACGACGACTACTTCCTGGCGCTCATGAACCTTAACACCCCGCTGCGGCAGGCACTGCTACGCCACGACCAGCAACTACGTGACGAGCTGCTGTGGCAGCTGCTCACCGTAGAAGGCACCCCCGAGAACTCGCTCACGAATATAGATAAGTTCATGCCAGGAACCACCTGGCAGGAAGATCTGCTCACCGCCACCCACGAAGGGCTGATCCCCAAAGAACGCCTGCTAGACGCCTGCCTTGACGAATTAGCGCGGGACTTCGCCGCCTACCGTGCCGGATGGTTCTCCCGCATGTACACCGCCCTGACCCCCACCGCCGCAGAATCTGCCCAGCGGCAGAGCGAACTTGTGAACCTGCTCGGCTCATCAGTGGGAGCCACCATCACCCTGGCGGTCAAACAACTCTCAGCGGTGCACCGGGCAGGGCTTCTCGATATTGACCGATTCATCCACGGATGCGCCCCGGCGCTTTTAACAACCAAAGCGAACGCATTAGCGGTACTGAAAATCCTGGAATCCGCATGCTCCACAGGCGGGGACGGGCCGGTCACCGAACTGGCCCTTACCGCGCTGGGACACACCCACCCGCAGGTGCAGGTGGCTGCCGCACAACTACTGGTACGGTGCGACGCAGCCGAAACACTGCACCAGCACGCGCAGAGCCTCAACCCGGTGGCCCGGCAGGAGCTAGAAGAGGCCGGGCTGCTGGCAAACACGGAAGAAGAAACCGCGCAGCATACGGCGGGCTCCGAAGAACCCTCCTATCCGGTGCCTGCCTCACCTGCGCAGCCAGTAACCCCATTCAGCCAGCAAGACGCCTACGCGCGCACCCTACACGCCATGCAAGAGGCCGTGCAGGGGCTGGAGAGCGAGCTGCTGTTCCACTGGCTCATGAGTGAAAACCGCGACACCTCAGTGCTGAAACCCCTCACCCGGCAGGCGGAAGAGAGGATACACGAGCACCGTGCAGGGCATCAGATCGCATACCTCATTCTCAGCGCCCTAGAGCCGGAAAACTCAGCTGTACAAGAATATGAGCAGCACCTAGCGCATGAAAAAACACCCGTGAACCAGCGCATCCGGGAAATCGGTGAGCGCCTCCACCAGAAATGCCCATACGCCCTGCTGGCCACCCCCACAGACACCCACGGGTGGGTAGACCCCAAAATATTTATGCAGCGGCTAACCCACAATATTTCTACCGGCGCAGACATCCTGGAACAGGATTTTACGCAGGCAATGCTGCGCCTGAACCAGGGCGATCAGGCGACGCACCAGACACTCATAAACGCCCTGGAAGAAATCAAGCGCACCGCCGATGCTGCGGGCCGATACGCATCATACTTTGCCCGTGCCCGTACCAAACTCAAAGACGCGGGGAAGCCTCCTCACATTCTTGAGAACATCCAGGTGAGCTGGAGCTACCGTGAAAGCGAGACGAAACGCCCCAGCGGCAAACCCGAATTCGTGTGGTGGAGCCCCACCGTGCACCTGCCCAAAGTACGCGAAGAGCACACACCGGAAGAAAAATATCTGCTCACCTTGCACTACGCGGTCATGAGCTGCGAACAGCTGGCCCTCACCTGCCCCTCCTCCACGGCACCCGTGGCAGTCGGCCTGCTAGAACAGTGGGTCTTCTTCAACGAAGAAGACCACTATATGCACAATATGGCGCGCCTTCTGAGGAGCCACCCGGGCACATGGGACTCCTTGAGTGCGCAGGCGCTCGCGGTACTGGCCAACTCAAAACACCAGGTAGACCGTGCCGGAGCCGCAGAGCTGCTGGCGGACACCCTCGGCGGTCGGCTCTCCTACCAAGACGCCATTGCGGGGTTCGCGCAGGCCGCCCCAGCGTTAATGTTCACCCGGTGGGCGCATACCTTCGAGGACATGGCGGCGCTAACCCCGCGCATCACCCTGCGGTTCTTAGACGGGCTGCTGCCGCACTGTGAGCGCACCCAGCACGGGATGGGGAAGCTGCTGGGAGTATACGCACAGGAATACTTACGCGTTCACGGCGCGAAGCATAGCGCGAATAAATCCCCGCAGATAAGCCCCGAGATGACCGCATGGTTAAACGGTTTTAAGGGTTCCTCGCAGGCGGCGAAACACGCGCGCACAATCCTTAAAGCTGCTGACTCATAACCCCCGCCTTGAAGAATGAGGCGCAGCCGCGTGCCGTAGATTAGCCCGCCGGCGGTTGTTGTGCGGCACCGGGGGACCCGTCCTTTGGCGCGGTGCTTTTAGCCTCCTGCGCTGGCGGCACCACCGGCAGCATACCTGTTGTCAGGCGCACCTGCGCCGTTTTCCGGGCCTTTAACGCTGCGATCTGCTCCTTCTGTGACGGCTGCTGATCAGCCGATGCGCCCTGCCGCCGGAACGCCCTCTTAACGGCCGCCGCCCACAGCGGGAACAGCAGCACCGTAAACGCCCCACCGGCCACCAGCAGGGAAGCGGTCGCATCCTCAAGCAGCCCACTACCGGTAGCAATAGTTGTTACCGCCACAATAATGGGCAGGCCCGCCGCCGAATACAGGGCCAGCTCAATCTTCTCACTGGTAGAACGCAGCTCCGAACCGGTATCCGTGAAACGCTCAGCCACAAACACCGGCAGCCCGCGGGCCAGCAGAATACCCACCACAACCAGCAGCAGCACCAGCGGGAAACGCGCCACCACCGACGGGTCAATCGTCATGCCGCTCACCACAAAAAAGAGCGGAATCAGAAACGAAAACCCCACCGTCTCAAGGCGGCGCGTCATCAAATGTAACGCCCCCACCGGCGTGAGCGAACGCAAAATAATGCCCGCCGCAAAGGCCCCGAGCACCGCATCCAGCCCAAAAAGCGCCGCGAACATGATGAGGGTGGCCAGCAGAAACATGGCCAGACGCAGGATTGTCTGGCTGGTCGTATTCGCCTCAGCCGCCATAATCTGCCGCAGCCCCGGCACCTTCTCAAACAGGCGGTGCGGAACAATGGCAGTCACCACCGCAACCGCCATAAACCCCAGCAGAATCAGAATCGCTAAGCCCGGCGAATGCGAAGATAACAGCAGCGACATCGCAAAAATCGGGAAAAGCTCGCCAACGGCACCGTGCACCAGCACCGCATTACCCACCCGAGTACCCGCCGCACCATGCGACTTAAGCATAGGCAGCAGCGTACCTAAAGCCGTGGAACTCAGCGCAATACCCACCGCAATATAGGTGTTAAAACCCTTAGTGAAACCGGTAATAAGCGCCGCCCCCAGCACCCCCAGCCCAAAACACACGCACCAGGTGGTGATAGCGCTGCGGCCCTGCCGACCGCGCAACGATTTCACATCAATCTCAAACCCGGCAATGAGGAACAGCATCCCCAACCCCAGCTCTTTCAGCAGCGGAATACCGCCGTCACTGCCGGAAGCCAAACCCAGCACATTAGGGCCGATCAGCATCCCAAAAATAAGCAGAAACACAACATCCGGGATGCGTTTGCCAATCAGCCGCGATATAACCGGGGACACCAGCGCCACAAGAGAAACCCAGAAAATAGAAACATACTGGGCGGTACCCTCAACACTGGTGCTTTCGGCGGTGGCACCAGAAGCCATCAGCACCTGCGAAGCACCCGTGACGCCGTGCGCAGCAGCACCGGCGGCGAGCACACCGACCGAGCCAAGCAACCCAGTAACGCCGAACAGCACAGACATGAAACCTCACAAGAAATAGGGCAGGGGGCAATCAGCCAGCCTTAAGTGTGGCACAGCCCCGGCGAGCATGCATATTTACGGGTGCCCCACAGCAGCCTTGCGCATCCGCTTAGACGCGGATATGCCTCAGGATGCTGAGCTAATATATCCTGACTAGTATCTTTAACCTTTAACCCGACGCGCAGCACACACAGCGCACCGGGCTGGGCTGAGGCTCAGCATCTACGTTCTAGTTCGACTACGCAGGCACACAGGAGGCAATATGCCCGCAGAAACCACCGCCAAACGCGAGGCTGGTGTAGATTTAGCTCGCGCATTCGCCCTGCTGCTGCTGGTGATGCCCGTGAGCGTAGCACTGAACCTGGTGCCGGAGAACCGGCTGCACTGGCTGGGCAGCGTGCCGCCCGCTGCGAATACGCTACTCGCCGCACTCCTTGGCATTAGCGCATACCTATACGCCAGGAGGGTGACGTTTCCCCAATTTTTTGCCAGCACCGTGGTGCGCGCCATCGCATTCTTCGTGCTCGGGTGGCTGCTCGCCCAAGGACGCGCCTACCAGCCGATGGCAGCCCACGCTGAATTCCCGATCCTATACGACCTGCTCATCCCGTTCGCCGTGCTGACCCTGCTCACCACACTGTTCGTATACTCGCCGCTGTGGGTGCAGGCTGCGCTGACGGCGCTCGCCAGCCCCGCCATTCCCTTCACCTATGAGCAGCTGGTAAACCGGGGCTGGGCCGCCGACGACTGGTTGAGCCGCACCATCCCCGCCCTGTTTAACGAGTACACCGGCACCGTGCTGCACAGCGGATTGAAGATGCTCTGGCAGGTGGGGCTGGGCATACTGCTGTGGCGCGCCTACGAGAAGCTGGGCCCTAAAATTGGGGTGCCCGTCGGCCTGCTGGGGCTGGGCGCGGCAGTGCTGTTCTGGGTGAACCCGAAGGCACAGTCGGGGGTGCTGGCATGGCCAACAACGTTGAGCATTGTGGGGGTGGCCGGGGTGCTGTACATGTGCGCTGAGGCGGCGCGGGTGCTTGCCGGGCGCGGCGCGATACTTGAGCCGTTCGCACGGGTGGGGCGCATGAGTCTGAGCGCATCCATTGTGATACTTCTGGCGGCAGTGCATGGGGGCACCTACCTGGTGCAGCTGGTTGCCGGTGCTGAATACCGTGCCCCGCTGGAAGGCACATGGCTGACATACCTGTACTGGGTGGGGTTCTTAGCCCTGGCCTGGGGTGTGGGTGGGCTTTTCACCTGGCTGTGGCAGAAGCTGCTGAGCAACAGCACGCTCTCACGCGGACCGATTGAATGTGTACTTGCCCTCATGAGCGGGCGGGGGTAAGGCCTGGACTCGGCGGCTACAGCCCCGACGACCTCAGCCTCGTTCGCACAGACTGACCACACGCGCCCTCGACCCATAAGAGACCGAACGCCTCGATTCATCTGGATGGATGCCCATACAGCGAGGCCACTACGAGCACACCGTTACCCTCCGCCCAGGGCGATGACGAGCGTTGCTGCTGCCAGCAGGAGGCTGGTCGGTGTCATCGTCCAGCGTTCGGCGGGGCTGCGCGAGAGCGCGTTGAGCGCCACGCTCGCGGCGAAGAACGTGAATGCCACCCAGGTCAAGACGATCACCGCTGCACTGTCTCCGGCCGGGAGAACGCCCGCACGGCTGAGCAGCAGGGCCGCCAACCCCGCGTACACCAGCACCGACACCGCACTGCCGACGCGGAGCCCGCGCGGTAGAACGCGGTGCTGGCCGCCCCACACGAAACGACCTAAGGGGAGGCCCGACGCGGCGAGGATCTGCAGGACGGCAAGCGCCGTCAGCAGTGCGAGCGCGACAACAAGAGCGATGGCGGTCATGCGGTTTCCTCTCGTTGAGCCACCGAACCTGCGAACGCACGTGCCAGGTCGTAACCACTTACAGAACGGGCTGACAGCAGCCCGAGAATCGCGTGCTTCAACTCCATGCCATATAGTCTACCACACACATATATGACTATACACCTATGGTTTTGGAATCTACGAGCCCACTGGTGCTGCGGTCACCTGTCCAGGGGCGGCCCACCAAAGCATGGGCGGCTGCTTATCACAAGGAGGCGGAGAAGCGGGAGTGTCGGGCTAGGAAGAAACCCGAGAAGGCTGAGGCTGCGGGGGGGGGCTGTATGTGACTGGGCGCATCAAAGATATGATAATTGTGAGGGGGAAGAACTGTTTCCTGGACGATATTGAGAAGTCTTTGCGAAGGGACTTGCCAATCCTGCGTGGGCGGCGGTTTGTCGTGTTCCAAAATGCGGAGGATCTTATCTATTGCTTCGTGGAGGAGGTGATTGAGGCTGGCGGTAGCGTGGGTGTTCCAGGTCTTGCTCGGGACGATGATGAGGTTGGCAGCATATAGCGGTCCGGAATCGCGCGTAGCGTGGCGCAAAGCCACGGCCCGTCAGTCACAAGACTCAGCATGGAAAGGAATAGACCTTGGATAAGAAAACCGAACAAGAGATCCTCGAATCTTTCTTTAAATGGTATTCAGAAACAATAGATCCGTCAGCAGAATTTGATCCAAATGCATGGATGGCCGCCCCTTACAAGAGCGCCTTCATTGTAGTCCCCAGCGGGGGAGGATACGGGAACTACATGCACGTCATAAAAGGAGAAAACTGCATCGGATTCTCGCCAGCTCTAGCCACCCTCGAGTCAATCTATCAGAAACTGCTCGACCTCGAAAATAAGGAGGATGGGTAATGACGACACCAGAGAAAGCGATGCGGCCCGGCACCGCAGCCAAGCGCGGCACCTTGAATGACTTAAAGAAAGCAGTCGAGGATTATCCGGAAGTCAATTGGAGAAGCTTCCTTTTCTGGGCCATCGGAAACGCGGATCCGACATCGCGCGTCGAGATTGTCAACTGGATGCTCGATCATGGCGCCGACGCGGCTCAGATTACTTCTCCCGGCAACATCAATGCGCTGCATGTACTGTTCAATCAGCGTGAGCATGACTACAGCATGGAGGCGAAGGTGCTGCTGCGACTTCTCGAAGGCGGAGCAGACATCAACCTCAAGGCGCAAAAGTGGGGGGTACCCCTCTTGACGCTCAACAACAACCTGAATATCAAATATCATGACCTCAAACCGTTCTACGATGTGATTTTCTCTTGGCCAGGAATCGACTGGGAAGCCGGAGCAGGAAAAGCGTTCGGCAAACCCGTCACACTGAGGCAGGTCGTCAACCTCGCCGAAAATAGGCGGCCCGAGATGTGTCGACGAATGCATAAATACCTCGAACACGGCCCATCTCAACGGCCCAATGTGCTGTAACTTTCAATATTTCAGCGGTTCAAGGCCTGCGCAACGCAAAAGGCTTATTCGCGAGATATAGGTGAAGATATGTCCCGCGACAAATGGATCTGTCCAGATGCCGTAGAACCCATCCCAACACCCTTAGCGTCAAGGCCACGGAAGCCCGGCACCATTGACGCCACATATTGTGAACGCTTCACCACACCGATAACCTAAAAGAAAGACAAGCGATCGAAGCACCATCCCGAACACACCTTGAGGGACACGAGAAGTTGATGAACGCATTTACACGTGACGGTTTCGTGGCATGGATGGAACGGCTTGCCCATTTGCCGTGGCCGATGACCCTCGATGCTTTCACCGATCTTGCCCCGGAACTGGGATGGCATTTCACTGGGTATCAGTACAGCTTCACGGCAGACTTCGCAGCCGGAACACGAAAAGTGGTGGTCATCGACAACGAGGCAGGCGATGTCCACACGATCTCATTTGTTCTGGCCAAACCCTCTCTGGAAGGGGTGGAATTGCTCACCGAGCTGAACGATTTTTTTAGCAGCTATGTTGCAGCCGCCTCGGAAACTTGGGGACCGCCCATACGGACAGTACAGGGAAGAAACCCCGTAGCAGCGTGGACTCTCCCGCAAGCCTGCATCACAGAGATCACCAGAAGCGAAGAAAAAATCCATGCGAAATTTCTCACACCTCAAGGAGCAAGGTTCTACTAGACAACCAGCCCCTTCATCGCCTGCAAGCAGTATTTAGTGAGGTCTCATGATATGGCAAGAGTTTGAAGTACATCTTTTCTCCACAATAATAAATTTCACCGCTCGGACGATCTTGATCATTGGCGCATCAAACGAACAAGGGAAAACCGGAGTTCCCTTCGCGCAGTTCGCCGGAATCAACGCCCTGTATGGAGGGAATACGGATCTTGTGGCCGCGATTTGTGGCGAGAACGTCCCAGAGGACATGGCAACCTTCACACCCCAACAACGCGATGATCTTCAGCAGCTCGGCTTCACTCCGTCCGACGATGGGATGACATGGCAGCGAAGGCTTCCTTGGCCAGCAATGAGTCATGTCATTTGGGACACGGTTCGGGCAAGCACCCTGCGTCTACGAGACATTGGCGGCATCGAATCACCCGATCAGCTGACTTACAAGGCATGGCGCTACCCCAGCAACAGCACCAAAAATGAAAACGATATCGGTGACAAGAAACTCCGCATTCCCGAACTTGGAATCAGGTGAGAGCAGCAATAATTGCAACATCGCACACTACGGTTAAGCCTTACTCTCCTCCCCAATCCTCTGACGAGGACGGAGCCCACAGTGCGACCAGATTGTCTTGAACGGTTCACTACGGCACTCACCAATGCGGGCGTCGTCTGTATGCTTCCCATCCTCGCACAGGAGATCAACAGCCTCCTGACAGAAGATGGAGGAAACCTGCTCGACCGCCCGCCGCGCCCATCCGTATATGCTCTGAACCATTGCAAGTACGAGATCACCATGAGAATGAAACCGGACCCAGGTAGGCCCGAAATTAATTAAAGGAATCAAAACACTGATAAATGAACTAACAACAAGGGAATATGTGACATGGATGGAACGACTGTCGCAGCTGTCATGGCCCATGACGCTTGACTCCTTTACCACGATGGCTCCAGAACTGGGGTGGCATTTCACTGGCTATCAGTACAGTTTCACGGCCGACTTCGCCGCCGGAACACGGGACGTGGTGGTCACCGACAACAGGGAAGGAGACGTCCGATCAATCTCCTTCATTCTAGCCAAGCCCGCCCTGGAAGGCATTGACCTGCGGGCCGCCCTGAACGATTCCTTCATTCACTACATCACCTCTGCTTCACAGGTTTGGGGGAACCCGATCCGGGCCATCCCGGAGAAGAACCCCATGATAGCTTGGTCTCTCCCTCTGGGCGGGACAGCAGAAGTCACCAGGAACGCCAGCAAAGTTTACGCAACATTCATCACACCACAGGGAACACCCCCTGCTAGCATTTACCCGACACGCCACAACCATTGAGAGCTTCCATGACCTGGTCAGATTTTGAAACACGCCTCTTCGAAATGATAACCGACCTCCCCTCAAGGACGGTCTTGATCATCGGCGCACGGGATGATCAAGGAAAAACAGGGCTCCCCTTCGTACAGTTCGCTGGCCTTGAAGCTCTGTATGGAGGAAATGCCGACATCGTAGCTGAGATCTGTGGGGAAAACATTCCCAAAGACATGGCAACCTTCACAGCCCAGCAGCGCAATGATTTGGAACGTCTCGGTTTCACTCCAGCCGAAGATGGGTCAACAACGTGGCGACAGAATCTCCCTTGGCCTACCCCGAGCCGCATTATCATGAACACCGTTCGAGCAAGCACGCTACGCCTTCGAGATATCGGCGGCATCGAATCACCCGATCAGCTGACTTACAAGGCCTGGCGCTACCCCGACAGAACACCAGAATTGGAGCACGACTCTGGGGACATGAATCTTCATATCCCCGAACTCGGTATTCCGCGAGAGTAAAGGATCAGGACGACTCCCAAGAAACCTGTTTTCCCAAGACTTCAACCGCAAACACCAAAGCTGTAAATGCATGACAACTTTGAGAGGGCATGACGGCGATGACGGATTATCTTAGCGGGTTGATCATATTCTTGTGTGAGGCTGAGATTCACGTTCACGGCAACAAAGGGCTTGTGAGTTTTCCCCGCAAGCGAAACATCAACGACGTCTGCTTCTGGGTAACCAATGACACGTGGAATGTGGGCTACTCACGCTGGCCCATGGATCCAATAGCAGTTCTCACCACTGCTGATCGTGATGTCTCACTGTGCTGGCTGATCTGCTGCACCGGCAACCTGTATCGCAAGAAGCAGGAATGGTGCTACCTCCTCCCTCTCCGAACCATTTCCGGATTCGTGAACGGCTGGAAAGTTCCCGAACCCCGCGACGGATAGGCACGTAACGGACTACTGCCGGATAGTGCGGGCGTATTCCTCCATCACAACGCCGGATTCAAAGCTTCGACAACTCACCAGATCAAAGTTCTGCACGACGGCACCAGCATTACCGAACAGTCGGACACCATCACCAAGGACGACGGGATTGCGTTTGAGAATGAGGCGGTCGATCTCGGGCAGCAGCTCTCCTGCAAGATTTCCACCACCGCAGAGATAGATCGCAAGCCCCTCTTGCTGCTTCAGCTCACGCACAGTCGCGAGCGCGTCAGCGGTGAATGTCACGCCAGCTGGCGGAGTTGTCTCCGAGCGTGTTGCGACGAACTCGCTCAGGTGCGCATAGGGTCGTTCAATACCGGCCGCCCGCGCAATGTCATAACTTGCCCGTCCTTGAATGACCGTGTCGAAGCGATTACCCGGCGGATGCATATCGAGCGCCGCGAGTACATGGGCGGGGAGCGCATCGGCGAAGTCACTCAAGTAGACAGCCATGTGATCCCCTTCAACAGGGAAGGCGTCGTAACTGCCGTCCGGTGCGGCGATGTAGCCATCGATAGACACGGCGACGTAGTAAACCAGTTCACGCATCATATCTCCAATCACTACTTTTGTCGTGGTTAACATGACTTTACCACGATATCAGTAGTACATGCGATAGCATGATCATATGGTCCGTAATGTTAAACGACGCACACTGCTCGCCGACGCTGCTGTACGGGTACTCGCTCAACAAGGCTCACGCGGTCTGACGCATCGGGCGATCGACGCCGAGGCGAAAGCACCCAGAGGTACAGCCTCGAACTACTTTGCCTCGCGCGATGAAATCATCGATGCGATCCTGCACCGCATCAGCGAACGTCTGCAGCCGGACCCCGACATCCACGCTGACCTTGCCCAGCGACCTCCCGGCGTTGAGCTCTTCACCGAGTACTTGCGCGACATTGTCCACCGGCTGACAGACAACCGTGATGCTGCGATAGCGCTCTTCGAGCTGCGGCTCGAAGCCACCCGCCGCCCACGCGTCGCGGAGGCGCTCACCACCTGGCGGCGAGCAGGACTTCAAGCCGATATCGAGTTCAACGAGAAGATGGGCCTACCCGGTCGGCCTGCGGACATCACGCTTTTCCACTACGCCCTCGACGGACTGCTTCTTGACCATCTCACCGTTCCCGTGGATGAAACTGTCAACCCTGACGAGGTAGTGAGCGTGCTCGCCCACCGACTTCTCGGCAACTAAGGCAACCCAGCACTTTAAAGTCGCCAACACACTGGGGTCTCCCCAAGCCCTCCAGTTCAATCCTGCTCTGCCGCGAGTAGACACGGTATACCAACGACAGACCAAACTGCTGCATTTGGTGTCGCCGCCCAGGGCATGCTTGTCACGCAGATACTCCAGCGTCGGAACGAGGTTCTCAGTGGGACCACTGCGGCTGCGTACAGGCGCTCGCCCTCATGAGCGGGCGGGGTTAGCCCGACGGCGTGACGAATGCGCTGGCACACACGGTTTCTCTCCGATAATCTGGTGCCTACCAGCCACCAACAGAGAGAAACCTACCCGTGAAGTACTTTGCATACATAGTAGTGGGAAGGACTGGATATGACGGATTCGATGTCCCCCAAACTCCGCAGTCTTTCGCCGATGATACCGAGCAGCGCCTTACTGAGCCCGACTTTTTGGAGGGCTATAAACGTTACGCCCTCGTGGTGTGGGCGCTGCCTGAGGGCGTGGATCATGTGGATGATGTTCCACATGACTCTGTTGCGCTCTCCAACTATATGCAGTGCGGCGGTTCCACGCAGGCGATGACGGTTGAGGTGCGTGTGACCCAGGAAGACGGGTCTTATGAGCATTATGTGGTTGCGCGCAAACCTGTGGCAGACCCGGATGCGTGGACCACTATCACGTATAACAATACCCCCTTACAGGTGCATCCCGAGGAGGTTTTCACCGGCGAGCAGGCGGCACCCGTTTTCCGCGCCTATATTGAGGACGGCGTGATTCCGCCGCGCGAGTTGCTGCGTACACTGGATATTTAGACTTTCGACTCGGCCCAGTGGGTGACCCGAGCAGAAGGCACATACAGCAAACCCCCTGAAGATTACTCTCAGGGGGTTTAGGGTTGGTCGGGATGACAGGATTTGAACCTGCGACCTCGTCGTCCCGAACGACGCGCGCTACCAAGCTGCGCCACATCCCGGGGTTACTTCTCGGTACAGCACCGTAAGCAACTCAATAAGGATAGCCCATACCCTCGTCAAGCGCAAACAAAACAGCAACCCCAGGACGTGAGACAGCGTGAGGCTACTTCACGCCGCGAAACCGGTACACAAACGCTGCCATCGCATCGCGGTGAATCGGCTCCACCGGGCGGAACGTCCCATCACCCCAGCCGCGTGTAATACCCTTCGACGCCAGCCACGTAATCTCCCGATAGAACGGGTCGGACGGGCGGACATCCCTAAACGGTGACTGTTGCGGGGCATTAAACCGTGGCGAGTTGGCGTAACGGTAGAAGAACGCCGCCATCGCCTCACGGCTCACCGGCTCGTGCGGGCGGAACGTCCCATCACCCCAGCCGCGCGTAATACCCTTCGACGCCAGCCACGTAATCTCCCGATAGAACGGGTGAGACGGGTCCACATCCTTAAACGGAGACACCACCGGAGGCGTGAAATCGGGTGCCCCCGCCATACGGTAGAAGTAGGCGGCTATCGCCCCACGCTCAATATTCTCCCCCGGGCGGTAGGTGCCATCCGGCCAGCCCCTGGTGATGCGTTCACCAGCCAGCCATTCAATCTCGGTGTAGAACGGGTGGGCTGGGCTCACATCCCTAAACCGGTGAGAAGCTGGTGGGGTGGGGGCGGGGTTTGACGGCCCAGCCGAGCCGCTCCTCGCCTCAAGAACCTGCGCCCGCTGAACCCGGGCGGAGGCCGCCTGCGAGGTGTTCTGCGCCGCGGGAGCTGAGGGGTTATGCAGATGCAGCAGCAGCATCTTCGCGGAGGCGCCGCTGCGCAGGTGAGCCGTCACGGGCGCATCCGGTGAGTCCACGAACAGGGACGGGCCGGTGCCCTGCCCGCCGTCAAACCACAGGTTAGGGGTGTACGGGTTAAAACTCACCCAGTCGGTCGCGGAGACCGTCTGCCCCAGCTGTGGCAGGCTCGTGAGCACCCGGTACTGAAGAGGCTCAGAACCCTGCCGGGCCAGCCCTAGCGAAGAAGCGGCAACCGGTATGACCGCAACATTCGTATCGAACGTATTGGTATCAATATCGCCCCACACACCATTGACCGGCAGCGCATCCACCTCACGGCTGGCACCCGCACGGCGGGAGGAGAGCACCGCCACCGGGTAGTCCAGGCCTATCTGCCGTTTCACCTGAACCGAGTAATCCGCGTAGCCGTCGCTGTCCGTGTCAATCTCAACCTCAATACCGTAGGCCGGGGTGAGCGCATCCCAATTGCCTCTTGTGGCCACGCCGAAAGAAATAACACCCCGGCCCTGGGAACTGCCCGAGGCGCCCAACGCCGGAAGGTTAGACGAGGCGCCCACGTACTGTACCGCCACTGCCCGCGCAGATGAGCTGCTGGGGGCCGGGCCAGACTCCTCATACCCCAGTTCGAAGGCACCCAGCTGCGAAACGTACCCGTTACGCCGTACCGGTGTGCCTTCCGGCTTAACCCGGGCCGTCTGGGAGGTGCCAAACGTTAAGGAAACTGAAGGGACCATGAGTTCCGACACCGGTTTTGGTGCGGCGTGCAGCGGCACCACCACGGTGGAGGAGCTGTCGGTGAGCGTCACATTGCCGCTGACTGAGCTAAGGTACTGGCGGTACCGGCCGCCCTGGTCCCGGGCCGTGCCCGCATCAAGAGTCTTCGCCAGCTTCTCGGGGTCAACCGTCACCGACACCCTAAACGTGGCCTTGGCACCAGCGGCAACACTCACACTTTCGGGGTTTTTGACCTGCACCCCGGCCGTGGTGGTGCGCGCATCAAAACCAACCCGGAACGTGCGCTGCTGCCCGCCTGCGTTCTCCACGGTCACCTCTTTCGTGACTGTTTTCGCCCCGGTCCCGGGGGCCACCTCAATCACCCCAAAAGATAGAGAGACCTGCTGGGGGTTCTGGGTGTTGTATGCGGTGGTTCGCTCATTGACGGCCGCCTGCGCATCCACCCGGCCAGCACCCACACGGTCCACACCCAGCCGTTCGCCCGAGATGGTGCGCACCTCCTGCGAGGCGGTGTTCATGATGCGCGCCTTCACCTGCTGCTGAGACAGAAACGGCTCTTTGCTCAGGATCTGCGCCGCAATACCGGCCACATGCGGGGTTGCCATGGAAGTACCACTCAGACGGAACGGCTGGTTGCCGCTACCCGCACCTGCTGAATAAATATTCGTTCCGGGGGCGGCAACATCGGGTTTCACGAACCCGTCAGAACCGTGCACCCCGCGGGCGGATGAGGCCGCCAACATATCCGGGCCCTTCGCGGTAAGAGCCGTATTACGCCAGGCCGCCCCCAGCTCAATCTCCAGGGTTCCCGCCTTCACCGCCGGGTATAGTGTCTGGGCTGTTGCACGGCTTATCAGCACCCCCGGTATGGTGGTGCTTCCCGCGATGGGGCGGTCATCATTCTCTGGGGCCACCATGAGCACGCCTTTACCGTTAGCGGCGGCAACATTCGCGAACCGGCGGGCGGAATCGCATGACGGATCGGAGCCGGAAGCCTCCCAGTGAAGCATCACCCAGCGGCCGCCGAAATTCGTGCCCGTGAACGGTGCGCAGCCGGTCTTATTCGACTCGGGGGCCGCCGTGACGGTGCCGCTCACGCGCGCATTATTGGAGGCAAACGTATACAACGTGGAGTAGCTGCCCGCATAGGCCCCGGCAACAGCGGAGGGCCCCTTCACCTCAAACCTGTCAGAGCGGGTGAGGGCACTCTCCGAATTCGCCACAGTTAACGCCGAGGGGTTGTTCGCGGGCGCACCCATAATCGAGTACACGTCCCCCTGACTCAGATTCGCCTGCGCGTTACCGGCGGCAACCACCGCCAGCACCCCCTTATCAATCAGGCGCTGCAGCATCGTGTTTTCGGGGTCATCCACCGTTGAGTAGTCGCTGCCGAGGGAAAGGTTCACAATGTTCGCACCATCCGAGAAGTCCCCGTCATTATTGGGGTCCAGGGCCCTATCTAGCGCCTGGCCGGTCATGGAGGAGCTGCCGCTGCACCCAAAGATACGCAGCGGCATCAGGCGCGCCTCGGGTGCGGAACCTGGCCCGATGTGCAGCCGCTGCACATCCGCAGATGAAAGCTTGGAATATTCGCCCCGGAACGTCTTGCCGTCCGCACCCACACCGTACCCTGCGGCGGTGCCCGCCACATGCGTGCCGTGCCCAGACTCGCTGCAATCCATGGGGTTACTATCGGGTGCGGGGGCGTTATACCCGTTATAGGCATCGCCGACCAGGTCGTAGCCGCCCACCACTTTCTGCGGGTCGTAGGAGCCTGCGGGCATCGTGGGGGAGGATTTTGCGTTATCGTAGGCCGCCTTGGTGCCCGGGCCGCCAAAATCGGCGTGCGTATAGTCCAGGCCGGTGTCAATCACCGCGATCGTCACGCCCCGTCCGGTCGCCCCCGTGCTACGCCACGCCTCAAGCGCACCTGTGCCCACTACGGAGATTGCGTTCATACGCTCCTTCGGCACGATACGGGAGATACGCACCACCTCCGGGTGCCCGGCGAGGCCCCTGATCGCCTGCGCATCACCGGTGAGTGCCACACCCCGCTGCAAGTTATGCGTAGTGTACAGCACCTGCGAATTAGAGGAAGCCGCTAATGACTGTGCGTTTGTCACCACCTGCGACTGCACGTGGTGCGCCGCAGCAACACTCTGCGCGGTGGGGGATACCTGGCTCATCGGGCTCACCCGGCGCCCACCCCCATCAAGAGCTAAACCGTAGGCGCCCTGGCCAGCCAGCTCCACATAAGCGGTGACGGTTCCGGTGGCCTCTTTCATGGAGGCGGTGACCACCTCACCCTGCCTAGCCCCCTCCACAGTGCCCTGAGTGGCAGGGCCCGCGGAGGCGGGGGCTGGCTGTGCCGGGGCCGCTAGGGTGGCCGGTGTGCCCAGCAGGGCGGTGCATACGCTGAGCGCGGCCACGCCCAACATGCGCGCACGGTGCGCGCCGTGTGGTTTGAACATCATGGTCCTTGTGAATAGGTATGAACTGGGTGAATGATTGGGGGCCAGCATGTTGTTGCGAAAATTCTACGGTGAATACCCCCGATAGAGAAGATTACTCCGCCCGCCTCCAAAATGCATCCGCGCGCCCGGCACCACCGATAATGCATAAATATGTGAGCAGGGGGGCAAGGGCAATGCACCACACACGCTCTTCGGTACGCCCCAGCTGGGAGACTATTGCTCGTTATTGAGTTCGTCCCATGAGGCGCGCATCGTCGCAAACCGCCCGCCAGCGGCCGTTAGCGCCTGCGGGGAGCCGTCCTCAACCACCTCGCCAGCATCAATCACCAGCACCCTGTCGGCGGCTAGCACCGTTGATAACCGGTGGGCAATAATAAACGCGGTACGCCCCGACAGCAACGTATTCAGCGCCCGCTGCACCGCCCGCTCACTCGGAATGTCCAAGGAGGCGGTGGCCTCATCAAGAATCACCACATTCGGGTCCGCCAAAAACACGCGCGCAAACGACACCAGCTGCCGTTGACCCGCCGACAGGTTCGTTCCGGCGCGGCCCAGCATGGTCTGGTACCCCTGCGGAAGGGCACTAATAAACTCGTGCGCGCCCACCGCCTGCGCCGCCGCAACAACCTGCTCATCGGTGGCGTTCGGGTTACCCAAACGAATGTTCCCGGCGATCGTGTCAGAAAACAGGAACACTTCCTGAGTGAGCATCACCACTTCCTGCCGTAGCTGAGCGTCTGAGAGCCTGCGAATATCAACGCCATCAAGCAGTACCCGCCCGTCACTCACATCATAGAACCGCGACAGAAGCTTAGCGATCGTAGACTTGCCCGCGCCCGTAGCGCCCACCAGCGCCACCCGCTGCCCCGCCGGTACGCTCAACGATGTGCGCTGCAGCGCCGGAGTGCCCTCCACATAGGCGAACTGGGCGTTTTGAAACTCGACCTCCCCGCGTGCGGCACCCTCAAGAACCTGCCGCTGCACGGGGTGCTCAGCCTCACGCACCTGCGGACGCTCCGCCAAAAAACCGGAAATCTTCTCAAGCGCCGAGAACGCCGACTGGAACAGGTTATAGAACTCGGAGAGCGTCATAATCGGCTCAAACACCCGGTTCGCATAAATAATGAGCGCCAGCAGGGTGCCCACCTGCATAGTGCCGCCCAGCACCGCATACCCGCCAATCACCAGCGCCGCCGCCACAAACACATTCCCGAAAAGCATGAGAGTGGGGGAGTAGATGCCGAACATCTTAATAGAGTCCATTACGCTCACCCGGTACCGTTCGGCCACGGCGGCGTACTCTGCACGCGCCGCCGCTTCCGCGCCGAACCCCTTGACCGCGCGAATACCGGTGAACGTCTCAACGAAGCGGGTGGTCAGCTGCGCAGACTCGTTCCGTAAAGACCGGAAAATACGCGAAATACCGCGCTGAAACCAGCGGGTCAGCAGGTAAATCGGTACACCCGTAAACAGCAGAAGAACCCCAATACGCCAGTCCAGCACAAAAATGGCCACCACCGAGAACAGCATATTCAGCAGGGTGGTCACCAGCTGGCTTAAACCGCTGCCCAAGAACGTGGCGATCGTCTCAACGTCGTTCGTCAGACGCGATATGACCCTGCCCGAAGTGTACGACTCGTGAAAAGAGACGCTCAGCGCCTGCGAATGTTTAAACACTCGGGTGCGTAAATGCAGCAGCACCCCTAAGGAGACGCGCACCGTATACGCCACATTCGCCCATGTGGCGCCCGCATTTACCAGCACACTCACCGCAAACACCGCTAAAAGTGTCAGCAGCGGGCCGGTGTCGCCGTGCGTGACCGGGGCAATCGCCGTGTCAAGCACCCGCGCTATGAGCACCGGCTGGGCTGCTGCCGCAACAGCCGCCACCAGCACCGAGACGACCGAAGCCGCCAGCGCCCCCATGTACGGCCGGAGCATCTGCCGCAGCAGCGCGAAGGAGCGTTTCCGCACCTGCTTCTGCTCCTTAGGAGTCAGGTCCGTGCGCTCGTGCGGGGCTTTAGCCCCGGTTAGTTTCATTGGGTGCCTCCGCCCTCCCCGGTGGGGGAGCCCTCACGATTCTGCGCGCCCTCAGCGGCGGCGGATACCTCACCCTCAGCAATCCCAAAGAGCATGTCCGCAATATGCGCCAGAGACGCGGGGGCCTCCGGTTCGGCGCTCATTAACGCACGGTATGCAGGGAGTTTCATCAGCTCGGTGTGCGTCCCATCGGCAACGATTTTCCCGCCCTCAAGCAGCAGAACACGGTCTGCTAAGGCCACCGTGGAGGGCCGGTGAGCCGTCAGCAGGGTGGTTGCCCCACCCAAGTTCCCCTCACCGCCGCGCAGGTTCGTGATGATGCGCTCCTCCGTACCCACATCCAGCGCCGAGAACGGGTCATCCAGCAGAAGCACCGCTGGGCGTGCCGCCAGCGCACGCGCCAACGAAAGGCGCTGCCGCTGACCACCCGAAAGGCTCAGCCCCTCCTCGCCGATGACGGTATCCACACCCTCAGGCAAATCCGCCACGAAATCGCAGGCGGCAAGTTCAAGAGCGCCCGTTAGGGTCTGCTCCAGCTCCTCTTCGCTGTATTCACCGCGCACACCCATCAGCACGTTCTGGTGCACCGTACCCGAGAACAGCACCGCCTCCTCAAACACGAAAGCGGTCTGTGCGCGCAGCACCGGCAGGGGCATGTCGGCAATATCTTCACGCCCCAAGAGGATGCGCCCGCTGGTGGGGGAGTAGAAACGCGGAACCAGCGTCAGCGTCGTGGACTTGCCGCTGCCGGTGGCACCCACCAGCGCAACCACCTCACCCGCGAACGCCTTAAAACTCAGCCCCTCAAGCACCCCGCCCGGTGCGGGCGCATCGGTGGCGTGTTCTTCGGCGCTGTGTTCTTGGGGGCTGGGCTCTTGTGCGGGGTTGTAGGTAAAGTGCACGTTATCGAACGTCACCGATAAAACACCGCCGGAAGGGATAGGAGCCTGCTCGGCTGCCTCATCGGTGAGTACCACTTCTTCATGCCCGTTTTCGCTCATTACTTCAACATGCCTTTCCATAGCTACCCGGTAGTTTAAATACGAAGAAATCAGTGTGGTTGAACGCAGAACGTGCCCCAGCACCACGGTCAGCACCGCAAAATAGGCGGTGAGCGACCCTAATGAAACCTCCCCCGAGGCCACCTGCGGAACCCCCACCCACAGGGCGATGAGGGTGCTCATCCCAACAATAACCCGCTGATAAAACGCCACCAGCGCCACCAGCATAGACCGCCGGTAATCCAGGGAGTTCAGCTCCTCAACGGCTGCGGTGTACTTCTGAATTTCTTCCTGGGAACGCCCTAAAGCTTTAATGACGCGGATGCCGCGCACCGACTCCTCAATACGGGTTGATACATCCCCGGTGAGCTGCTGAAGCTCCTTAGTGTACGCATTGTATTTACGCACATAGCTCACCAGGGACACCAAAAGCACGGGTACAGTCACCACGAACACCGCCGCCAGCTGCCACGAGGCACCGAACATGAATGAGCTGCCCACCAGGAACATGACCGCCACCGAGATCATCTGCACCAGCGCGAAGGAAAGCCACCGGCGGATCGTCCCCAGGTCAGACATTGACCGGGTCAGCAGCTGCCCGGATGACCAGCGGTCAATCATTGACAGGGGCGCGCGCAGCAACTTGTCGAAGAAGTTCATGCGCATCCGCATTTCCATCGTGGAGGTCGGATCCACAATCAGCCACCTGCGCCAGTAAGCCAAGGATGCCTGCCCCACGCCGATGAGCAGCACCAACGAACCGCCAATCCAAATGCCTGTTTCGGTGGCGTTGCGGGTCAGCTCATCAACAATGAACTGAAGCATCTGCGGAACCGATATTTCAAGTACAGCAGCGCCGATCGCGACCACCAGACCCACCGCCCACCGCCCGCGTATGGGCTTCGTGTACGGCGCGAACTTTAGGGGTGCCCGCTCACCGGCCGCGTAGTCTACGGGCGCCGGGATGGGTTCGGGAGCGGTCTCAAGGAACGGGTTGCGCCGCCGGGAGGTGCTGGTGGCATGTGTGCGAGTCGTTGCCGGTTCCTCCTGATCGGTTGCGGGGTTGTTAACCCCTGCTGTTTATGAGCGGATGCGCCGCATCGGGCGCTATCGGTGATGTGAGCCTGAGGTTTCTATTATAGACAGCGGCCTCTTGCCGTCTGCTGCGGGCTTACCCTGCTGTGAGGTACCCGCCCGAGATCCCGGCCGACAGCTGGGTGGTTATTCGCTCTTGGCTGTGAGGGTGACCAGCACCGCCTCTGGGGGGCAAAAAAGCCGCACCGGCGCGAACCGTGAGGTACCCAACCCCGCCGTGACCTGCACCGGCACATCCTGCTGGTAGCTTACGCCCTTAGCGCGTGAAGGCGGTAAATCGCAGTTGCTCACCAGCGCCCGCCCACCCGGTAAACACACCTGCCCACCGTGCGTGTGCCCGGCGAAAATTGCTTGCGCGCCGTCAGCGACGAACCGTTCAAGGGTGCGCATATAGGGGGCGTGCGCAACCCCGATACGCACCCGCGGAGTGGAGCCGGTATCAAACGCTTCAGGGGCGAACCCGGGGTGCTGATCGTAACGCAAGTGCGGGTCGTCAACCCCCGAAAATTCTAGGCGCAGCCCGCCGATGCTAATACTGTCATACCGGTTAATAAGCCCCGTCCAGCCGCGTGACTCAAAAGCATCATGCATTTTCCCAATGGGAAGCGGCACGCGTGAGCCTTCCTCAATTTCTTGGGGGGTGCGTGCCTGCCACAGGTACCGGGCCGGGTTCTTGAGCACAGGGGCGAAGTAGCAGTTCGACCCCGGCACGAATACACCCGGGAAGTCCATGAGCGGGTCTAAAGCATCCAGCAGGGGCGGCAGCCCATTAATATGTGAGAGGTTATCACCGGTATTGATCACCAGATCGGGGCGTAACCCCGCCAGCGAATGCATGAACTCTCTTTTACGTGCCTGCCCCGGAATCATGTGCATATCCGAAATGTGCAGGATACGGAAATCTGCCGTCCCCGCTGGGAGAACCGGCAGCCGCTCGTGGCGTACCACAAAATTATTCAGCTCAATAAAGTGGCCGTACGCTGCTGCGGCGACCCCCAGAACAGCACCGGCGGCAACGGTCTTTTTCAGTACCGAACCGGTGCGTGCTGCAGGAGCCGCCGCTCGGAGCATACGGCGGGACGGGGCGGAATCACGCATTCCATCCAGCCTTTCGCTCATTCAGTTGTATGATTCACTCACCCGTAACCTTAGTTGGCGGTTGAGAGCACCTTCGCGCTGGGTTGGGTGAAGTTGTCGGTGTTGTACTTCGGTGCGACTGCCTTCATGTACGTCTGCCATTGTGCACCCGCGTAGGTTGCGCCGTCCACGTACTCACGTACCTGGCCGTTAATTGCCAGCCCGTTCATGGAACGGAAGCCCTTTGCCACGTTACCAACCCAGGAGGTGGTCACCAGGCCGCGGGTGTAACCGGCAATCCAGGTTTGTGACGAGTTATCGTTCGTACCGGTTTTCGCAGCGGACCCTTCGGGCAAACCAATCCCTCGGGTGGAGGCCGAGCCTCCCTGCTGGATCACGCCTTTAAGCACCCAGCTCACACCGTTAGCGATGTCCGGGTCGAGAACCTGTTCACACTTGGCCTGGTATTCCTTGAATACCTCGCCGTTGTTCTTGGTGACCTTGTTCATCGGGCGCGGCTCACAGTACTTCCCCTCGTTCGCAAAGACCGCGTAGGCGGAGGCCAATGTCAGCGGGGACACACCGTTTTTGGTACCGCCAATGTCAGTACCCAAATCGGGGATGCTGTGAAGCGGCTCTCCTGTGCCGTCGTACATGTGCAGGGTTTTAGACATTTCGTGCACATCGCACAAATCCAGCCGTGAGAGCATACCGTACAGGTAAGAGTTCAGCGACTGCCGGATACCGTATGCCGCCGTGTTGTACCCCAGACCGCCGTTTACGGCGTTCTTGAAGGTCCACCCTTCCGGCTGGTTGCGGTAGTAGTATTTACCGCCTGTCTCGTCGTAGCATTTGGCGTTCCACGCGAAACTGGTGGGGTACGACAACTGCGTACCATTGACCATGCCATTGACGCCCTTGCCGTCCTTAATCCACTGGGCAAGGATCACCGGTTTGAACGTTGAACCGGGCTGGAAGCCATTGGTGCCGCCGTACTTGGCATCAACGTTGTAGTTGAACTGCGAGACCGAATGGTCATTGGCGTCCTTGGGGCTGCCCCATTCTGTGTTCTGTGCCATCGCCACCACATTACCGTTGGAAGGCTCGATGCTGGTCAGTGCGGTGTTAATGTCATTAGTGTTGGTTGCCCCAGGCTGAGTGGATTCAACTGCCTGCTTCGCAACCTTCTGCGCCTCCGTGTTCAGGGAGGTGTAAATCTTCAAACCACCGCGCTGCAGCATGGCGTTGCGCTGAATATCGGTGGCACCGTAGGACTCATCCTGCAGGATATTATTCACCACGTAGTTGCAGAAGAAGGCGTACTCGCCAGCGTTGCTGCACCCCTTCTTCACCGGGTGAATGTCCAGGTTTACTTCGCTGGCCACTGCCTCGTCGTACTCTTGCTGAGAGATCTTCCCGTCACGCAGCATGGTGGAGAGCACCACGTTACGGCGTTCAACTGCGTTATCGGGGTGCTCGTCCGGCCGGTAGGTGTTGGGGGACTGCACCAGCCCGGCCAGCAGCGCTGACTGGGCAACGTTCAGGTCCTTCGCAGGAATACCCCAGTAGTACTGGGCTGCGGCCTCAACACCAAAGTTTGAGCCGCCCATGTTCACGATGTTCAGGTAGCCTTCAAGGATCTCGTCCTTGGACTTGTTCTGCTCCATCGAAACGGCCAGCTTCATTTCTTTGATCTTGGCGAAGTAGTTCTTGTTCCCGCCCAGGGTGGCGTTCGCGTCCTCACCGTTCTGCTCAGCAGCGTTAACGATCAGGTTGTTCACGTACTGCTGGGTGAGGGTGGAAGCACCCTGACGTTTGCCGGGGTTCATCGCGTTATTGAAGAACGCACGTCCAATACCGACGGCAGAGACCGCGCCGTGGCTATAGAAATCACGGTCCTCAACCGAAATGATGGCGTTCCGCATATGCGGAGAGATCTGGTCGAGCTTCACCTGTGTACGGTTCTCTTCGTAGAAGGTGGCCAGCTCGGTCTTACCATCTGCGGCGTAGATCGTTGAGGGACGTGCCAGGGGCCCCTCTGAAATCTCATCCGGTAAGTCTTGGAACCAGCTCATGGATGCGTTCACCACTGAGCCAGCGCCTACGACGGGCGGCACAACAATGACCGCCACCAGAAAACCTGCAATGACGCTGTAAGCAATAAACTGCAAAAGGTCGCGGCCGCGACGTTTCTTAGGAGAAGCCATTCCCCCAGTTTAGCGGATATAACTGGGAACTGTAGCCGCCCACGTCAGCCCGCTTTTCATGCCCGGCATGCCGCCGAACAACCTCCTTAGGGTGTCTTAATATTTGGTGTTAAACATGAAGGTGCCTGCTGTGTTCTGTCACGTACCCGTGAAATGACCGGCGATATTGTACAGTGCGCCCCCGAAGGACTACCCTAGGTGTATGAAGAAATGGGAATACGCAACTGTGCCTCTGATGATCCATGCTACTAAGCAGATCCTCGACAGCTGGGGCGAAGATGGCTGGGAGCTTGTGACGGTACTCCCCGGTGCCTCCGCACCTTCCGGCCCGAACCCTGCAGGTAATATGGTTGCCCCCACGCAGGGCAACCCCATCGCCTACTTTAAGCGCGAAAAGGCGCAGTAGTATACGCACCGCCCGGTGACCGCCCCGTCTAAGGGGCGTGGCACCGGGTTTAGCGTCTTTTGCTTGTGCGGCTGCGGACAACCCCGCGAAAATATAACGCTTAAGGGCATCCTTAAACCAATCGCCGATCCCTTACCCACGGAGAGAGCATCATGACCGAATCCCGTATAGAACAACGTATCCGAGACCTTGGCTACGAGCTGCCTGAGGTTGCTGCGCCTGTGGCCGCTTATGTTCCGGCTGTTGTCTCCGGCAGTTACGTGTACACTTCCGGGCAGCTGCCTTTTACGAAGGGGGAACTGCCGGCTATTGGTAAGGTATCTGCCAGCGGGCAAGCAGGCTTTGTAGCACCTGAGGACGCTAAAAAATATGCCGCCATTTGTGTGCTTAACGCCTTGGCCGCCGTAAAATCTGTGATCGGCGACCTTGACCGGGTGCGCCGCATTGTGAAGGTTGTTGGTTTTGTCTCTTCTGAACCGAACTTCACCGGTCAGCCCGGCGTTATTAACGGTGCATCCGAGCTGCTGGGCGAGATTTTCGGTGAGGCTGGGCAGCACGCCCGTTCGGCGGTCGGCGTACCCGTGCTCCCGCTCGATTCCCCCGTAGAAGTTGAGATTATCGTCGAATATGCGTAGCGAACTGTACACCGGCGCTATCCCCATGGCGGGTTCCCCTCGCGTTTATTCCGGCAGGAAGAGCGCCCCCGCCCCGCGTACCGAACAGGTGCAGCGGCTGTACACTATCCCAGACTTTATGCGCACCGCCGCGGAGACGTGGGCAAACGAGCACTCTGGGGAGGCAGCCGGTACTGCCGAAACCACCGGGTGCGCCCTCAAGCACGCGGCCTCCGTTATTTTTGTGCGTGATGGCGACGACGGGCTGGAAACTATCCTTACCTACCGGCCCGGCTGCTCTCCTTTAGGGATTGTTGCTTTTCCCGGCGGTATGGTCACCGCAGAAGATGCACAGAATATCCCCTGGTGTGGCGCGGATGCGGAGCATTGGCAGCGCACCTTCGCGTTCGGCGACGCAACGATAGCCCACAAGGTGGTGGTCGCTGCGGTGCGTGAAACCTTTGAAGAAACCGGGCTGTTATTGGCTGGTGAGGACGAGGGGAGCGTAGCCGAATACACCGCTGGCAGCGACCAGATGAACCACCGGGAAGCGATCTCGGACCGCGACGAAACCCTCAGCAAATACCTGGCGATGAGCGGACTAAAAATCCGGGCTGATCTGCTGCGCCCTGTGGTGCGCTGGCAGTCGCCGGACTTCTGCCACAAACGGTACGATGTCGCGTATTTCACCACCGCCGTGCCTGTCGGCCAGCAGGCAAGCCTGCTGAAGGATAAAGGTATTTGGGGTGACTGGGTGAACGTGCGGGAGCTGCTTGCAGGCCGGGCCACCAGCGACCTCGGCGACCGTATTAACCAGCCCGATACCGCCGGTAAAACCCTTGATGAGCTGGTCACCCCCGGGGTCATGTGTACCCTTGAATCCCTGGCGAAGGTCGGTACGAGCGTGGCCTGGTTGGCTAAGAAACGAACGGTTGAGGTGAAAAAACCCATCCTTGTTAAGAACGACGGACAGTGTATGCTCTCATTCACTGAGGTGGTGAAGGCCGCCCCGCGCACCGGAAAGTTTGGCGCGGTGGCTGCACCAGCAACCTCAGTCATTCCTACAGTCACCCCTTCATAAAAACGTGGAAGGCCGGATTTTCCGTATTGTGCGGAGAATCCGGCCTTCGTTGTAGGCAGATAGTCACAGTGAAAGGAGGAACCTCATGATTCGCAAAATTCAGCATAACGCTTATGGCGATCCCAGCGTTCTAGAAATGGTTGAGACAGATGAGCCTACACCGGGCGAAGGTGAAGTCCGTGTGAGGGTCAAAGCGGTCAGCCTGAACCCTGTGGATTTGAAAACTTTTGAGGGGTATAAGCCGCTTCGTATCGCAGAGACGAGCAACCGTTTGCGTCACCCGTCCAGGTGGTTTGGCCGCGGTCCCGCACGTTTTCCGAAGGGCGTGGGGCGTGATTTTTCTGGTGTGATAGATGCCCTCGGTCCCGGTGTGAACAATATTGCTGTGGGCGATGCGGTACTGGGAACCTTGCGCAGCGCTCCCGGTTCCGGCGTGACGGAAGGCTCCCTGGCTGAGAAACTGGTGACTTCTGCCCAGAATATCGTTGCGAAACCTGAGAACCTGAACTTTGAGGTTGCCGCAGCCTTGGGTGTCGCCGGGGAGACCGCGTGCGGGGCGTTCCGTGCAATCGATCTGAAACCCGAGGATGTGCTGGTTATCAGTGCCGCATCCGGCGGTGTGGGAGCCGTGGCGGTTCAGCTTGCGGTGCATCGGGGAGCAACAGTTATCGGTATCGCCTCGGAGAAAAACGCGGAGTTCGTGCGCTCTCTGGGTGCTATTCCGGTTGCATACGGTGACGGTTTGAAAGAACGTATTCTCAAGGCAGCACCGACCCCGGTTACGAAAATACTTGACTGCTACAACGGTGACTACATTCCGTTAGGGGCAGAGCTCGGCCTGAAAAAGGACGCGATGGGCACGCTGATTCCTACGCCGAAGGCGATGATAAAAGGCGCGCAGTTTACGGGGGCGCGGCATGCGCAGCCCGGTGACCTGAAAGAAGTCGCCGATCTGGTGGCATCGGGAGATATTGACGTGACCTTAGCGCATGTGTACCCGTTCAAACTTACTTCCATCCGTGACGGTTATAAGGAACTGGGTACGGGGCATGTGCGCGGTAAACTTGTGGTCACTATTCCCTAATACAAGGCGAAAACTATGAAAATTTTAGTATCTGGTGCTACCGGAAACGTGGGTCGTTTGGTCGTGGAACAGGCGCTTGCGCGTGGTCATGAGGTAGTTGCACTTGCCCGGAACCCGCAGAATCTTCAGCGTGAGCACCCGAACCTCACCACGGGCGCTGTAGATATTCTTGATGCTCAGGCCCTCAAACCCTGGCTTCAAGGCGTAGATGCGGTCATTAGTACCGTGGGGATTGGCACCTCGAAAACGCCGACAACCCTTTATTCTGCTGGGACAAAGAATCTTCTGGACGCCATGCAGGAGCATGGGGTATCACGTTTGGTTGTGATCTCTTCGGAGGTCGCCGAACATTGGGCTCATCAAGGGCTCTTCAAGCTCTGGGTGGTGTTGCCGCTGCTGCAGCACTTTTTGGGTGCAACCTACGATGATATGCGGCGTATGGACGTGGTTTTGTGGGAAAGCACCGCGCAGTGGACGGCGGTGCGTGCCCCTCGCATTCAGCCGATGAAACCCAAAGGCTCTTATCGGCTAGATGCCCACAAGCCGCTTCGACGCGGCTGGATGATTACCCCGGCAGATATGGCGACTGCGTTGCTCGATATTGCCGAACGTGAGGATCTGAACCGGCAGCACGTCTACGTTGCTAACTAGGGGATACCTCACGGAGAAAAGGGCACCTGTTATCGCATGCGTAAATGTGAGGGGGAGCGGGTATACGAAAACCGCATCCGAAACCGTCGAATAACACGACGTATCGGATGCGGTTTTGTGTGTGAAGACTTCAGATGTCCTCAGAGAATTTAGCGTGAACGCTGACGCAGACGCGGCAGGTCGAGAATGACGACCGCGCGTGCCTCCAAGCGAATCCAGCCGCGGGAGACGAACTCGGCCAGAGCCTTGTTCACGGTCTCACGGGACGCACCCACCAGCTGCGCAAGCTCTTCCTGAGTGAGCTCGTGGGCCACGAGGATGCCGTCGGTTGCGGGGCGACCGAAACGATCCGCCAGATCCAGCAGGGCCTTAGCGAGACGCCCGGGAACATCCGAGAACACCAGGTCTGCCAAGGCCTCATTTGAGTGGCGCAGACGGCGTGCCAGGGTCTTAATGACCTGGTCCGAGATGCTGGGGTCCTGCTGCTGGGCGCGTTTGAACGACTCGTGCTTAATAGCAGCCAGACGGGTCTCAGAGACAGCCACGGCATTGGTAGAACGCGGGGAGGGATCAAAAAGTGCCATTTCGCCGAAGACATCGCCGGGGCCCATGATAGCGATCATGTTTTCACGCCCATCGGCGGCGGTGCGGCCAAGCTTAACCTTGCCGGAGAGTACGGCGTAGAGCTGGTCGCCGGGGTCTCCTTCGTAGAAGAGCACGGCGTTACGGGAAAGGTCGATTTCGGTAATATCGTCGGTGAGCAGCTTGAATGCGGCGTCATCGAGGGTCGCGAACAGCGGCGAGCGGCGCAGGATATCTAGATCCATTGTTTTGTTCTCCTTGAATATGGGTGGGGTGCGAGCACCCCCTTGTGTGAGCATTCCGGCTGGTGCACCTGCTCGAACCTATGAGCTGAGGAGCCCAAGAACCGGATGTGATATATTCAACTTACTGTTATTGAGATTACCTCAAAAATCTTATTTATGCATCTGAAAACGGTTGGCCGAAAGCAAAACTTCCCTGGGAATTTTTTAAAAAACTAAAGATTCTCACAGCTTAACCCTTTAGCATCAGTACATGAGTGCGGCGTTTTCCACGCCATCATTCATTATTTCTTTATATTTCAAGAGAGGAACGCTTGTGTTTGCTAACCTGAGCCCCCTCGACATTATTATTCCCATCATCCTCGTGCTGTATTTCCTTATGGGCTTACGAAGCGGGTTCTTTACCACGCTCGGAACGTTCTTAGGGTTGGCACTGGGTGTGTGTGCCGCCGCATGGCTGGTGCCGCTGGCGGTTGCCGCCGTCAGCCCGCAGTGGATGCTTCCCACCGCTATCGGGCTCCTTTTGCTATGCCTGGTGATTGGGCAGTGGCTGGGTGTCATTGCTGGCAGGAGTATCCGTAAAGTAACAGATGTCACACCCATAAAGGGTGTGGAGAGGTTCTTCGGCGGCGTGCTGAACGTAGCCGCCTGCGCCCTCGTACTCGTCGTCATCACCCTATCCATGCGCACGGTGCCCATCCCGTCAGTAAACACGGCGCTGGGCGAATCGAAAACCCTCACCTGGATGGTTGAAGCAACCCCATCCGCCGTGAAAGACCGCATCGACAGTGTCCGCAACGATGTACTCACCGCAGGCAGCATCCCCGAAGTCAAACAGCTGCTCTACCCCGAGACGAACGCACCCACCCAGCAGGTTCAATCCGATGCACTTGAGAACGCCTCATCCTCAGTAGTGCAGATCCTGGGTGCCGCTGAGCAGTGCGGATACACCTCCACCGGCTCCGGGTTCGTCGCTGGACAGGACCTCGTAGTCACCAACTCGCATGTGCTTTCCGGAGTTACCTCACCCACCGTGCAAGACTCACGAGGACGCACCTACCCCGGCACCGTGGTCTACAACAACCCGGCGCAAGATCTAGCGTTCATTCGTGTACCGCGTTTGCCTATCCAACCGCTGCAGGTGGCCAACACTAACTCCGAATCCGGCGAAACCGTGACCTTCATGGGCTACCCGAAGGGCGGCCCGTTCGCCGCGAAACCCGCCACCGTACAGGGTGTGGGCAATATTCAGACCATCGACTCTGAAACCGGTAAAGCCAACCCCACCCGCCAGGTGTACCAGATCGCCGCAGACGTGCAGCACGGTAACTCCGGCGGCCCGATGCTCACCCAAGACGGCACCGTAGTGGGCGTGGTCTTCGCAAAAGCAACCGAAGGCCAGACCGGCTATGCGATAACCGCATCCACCCTGAAACAGGCGTTGGCTGCCAACGGCAATAACACCACGCCTGTCTCAACCGGCCAATGTAAAGCACGCTAGGGTGAGCAACGCACCCTCATAACCCGCGTACAGTGGACTAAAACGGGGCGCCCGGTACCGAAAAAGGTACCGGGCGCCCCGTTCGCTGATGCAAAGCCCCGTGTTAAATATCGTCTTTAAGGTACTCGGCAATAAAATCAATAGCCATCACATACCCATAAGCACCCGCACCACTAATCACGGTGGTTGCCTGCGGGGACACATACGAGTGATGCCTGAACTCCTCACGCCGGTAAATATTCGACAGGTGCACCTCGACGACGGGCAGCTCGGCGGCCTCCAGCGCATCGTGAAGCGCCACCGACGTGTGCGTGTACGCTGCCGGGTTAATCACAATCGCAGCCCCACGGGTGCGGGCCCGCTGAATCTCATCCACCAGCTTCCCCTCATAGTTTGTTTGCATAAACTCAACATCAAACCCGTGCAGGGCGGCACGCTCACGCACCGACAACTCAATATCAACCAGGGTGGTGTGCCCGTAAATTTCGGGGCGGCGGTGCCCCAGCAGGTTCAGGTTAGGGCCATTCAGCACAAAAATAGTTGCAGACATACTTTTAGTGTGGCACATTGAAGCGTCCCCGCGCAGGATGCACGCCCACCAAACCACCCCGCCACCACTATTTAGGTTCGTGAACCAGCCGCTTGAGACTGGCGGCAGCAACACTGTTTCTGCAGTGACCGTGTAACTAGTATTGAGAAACCATCAGTATATTCCCAATTAGCAGCGGCAAACGCGGGAAAACCGGAAAATTCCGGTTTTCCCGCGTTTGCTGCACATGTTTAGGGTGGAAAAATCCTCAGGCATGAAGTGCTGAGAAACGGAAGCACCAAGCGGTTTAGCATAAAAACTAGTCTGACCCCAGACACCGAGCCAAGAAGTCTGCCGCCATCACCCATGTGCGGGTGTCTGCTCCTCCGCCCACTGAGCGACCGTGGGCCCAAGTAACTCTGCATTCTTGGGGGCAAGCAGAACACCCTCAGCGAGCGCATCTAAGACAGGATCTACAACGCTTACTTCTCGACGATCACCTATGGCGTGCAGGTAGGTTTGGGTCAGTTCTGGAAGCCAAATCTGCTCGGGCCCAGCGATCTGCCGGTTGCGCGGGCGTTCGGCTGCAGTTTGAACGAGTACCTTAGCCACAGTCTCCACAGCGATGGGTTGAATCAGCCAGTTTTGAACCTTCACGTTGGTCTCGGTCTGTGTGACGGCTGCAGGGTTAAGAGCAAACTCCATCCACTGCGCAGAACGGACGATGGAGTGCGGAAGGGAACTGTCCTCTAAAACCTTCTCCTGCGCTCGCTTGGCGAGATAGTAGTCAAAATCGTCAAATGCGGGGTGGTCAATATTGCAGATGGAAAGGTGAACCAGATGCTGTACCCCAGCATGCTGGCAGGCTTTCTCCAGGGTTTTGGTAACGTCTGAGAAAGTATCAACCAGGCTGGCCGCGGGGTCTGCAGGAAAAGCGTTGGACGTGTCGATGACCACCTGAGCGCCGTTCAGAGCCTCAGCTAGTCCTTCTCCGGTATGCAGATCGATGCCTGTGGCACGAGAGAGAGCAATGACCTCGTGACCTGCTTGCTGGGCGGCGTGAGCGGTGGCGCGACCAGCTGTTCCGGTGGCACCTACAAGAGCGATCTTCATGTGTCCTCCTGAGGAAATCTTTCAGAGGTGGGTACAACTCCCACTATGAACTTGTTAATGTAGATCGATTAATCGTAGTTACCCTCCCAGAGTCGAGCATGACTCATCTGGGGCGCATTAGTATTATCAAAATAACGCAGATACCTGTTCCGGCTCTAGATGCTGCGCCAGGAATTCTAAGAATTGTTCAGAACAAAAATCGTTGCAGGCATATCCTGTGTATGGCATATTTACCCGCTCAAAAATGGTAGAAACCGTGCGGTAACAGCGAACTTCGGAACCCCTAGCTGGGAAAAGCAGACAAAAACCGGTAGGCTCGCGCTATGAGCGCATCCGCACCGAAAAGCACCACCGACACAGACCCAGACCTACAGCTCACCGAGGAAGAACGTGAGCTGCTAAGCATCCGCACCGTGCCCGAGTTTGAGGCAGCACAGGCGGCACGCCGCCGCGCGAAAGCACTCGCCAAAGCCCCCGAAAGCCACCTTGCCACCGTGCGCCGCGCCCGCAAAATCAACCGTATCCTGGGCGCAACCTACCCCTACGCCGTGGCTGAACTCGACTTCACGAACGCCTTTGAACTGCTGATCGCCACGGTGCTCTCGGCGCAAACCACCGATGTGCGCGTCAATCAGGTAACCCCGGCGCTCTTCGCCCGCTACCCGGATGCGCCCGCCCTCGCCGCCGCCACCGAAGAAGAGGTCGAACCCTATATTCAATCCCTCGGGTTCTACCGAGCCAAAGCAAAATCTATCGTCAAACTCGCCCGCCAGCTCACCGACGACTACGACGGAGAAGTGCCCGGAACACTCGATAAACTGGTGAAACTGGCAGGAGTCGGGCGCAAAACCGCAAACGTGGTACTCGGCAACGCTTTCGGGGTACCCGGGCTGACCGTCGATACCCATTTCGGCAGGCTCGCGCGGCGCATGGGGCTCACCACCGAAGACGACCCCGTCAAAGTCGAACACGACGTTGCCGAGCTTATCGAACCGTGCGAATGGACCGACTTCTCACACCGCATGGTCTACCACGGGCGGCGCATCTGCCACGCCCGCAAACCCGCCTGCGGAGTCTGCCCCATCGCCGACCTGTGCCCATCCTGGGGTGAAGGCGAGACGGACGAAACCAAAGCACGTAAACTCATGAAATATGAAATGGCACCCGGGCGTGAACGCCTGCACCTGCGCTTCCTCACCGGTGCCACCCGCCGCCAACTGCACGCCGAAGGATACCCGCTGAGTGCCTAACATCTTGAACACCGCCGCCGAACAAGCCCGCGATGCACTCGCGAACCTTGCCGCAGGAAAACTCGATGTTAACATAGACTCCCTCATGCGGTACGCACCCAACAGTACCCTCTCCAAAGAGGCGGCAGTGCTCGTTCTCTTCGGGGTACTCGATGATGAACCGAGCGCATCCGCAGACTTTGACGGATGCCCAGAGTGCGTGGGCGAGAACCTGGACGTTCTGCTTTTGGTGCGGGCGGATACTCTGCGCTCACACGCCGGTCAGCCTGCATTCCCGGGCGGCAAAATCGACCCCGAAGATTACGAACTGGCGCGCCAGCAGAGAGTTCCGGTAGGGCGCATCGCCGCCCTGCGCGAGGCCGTGGAAGAGACCGGGCTTGACCCTGCGGGTGTTGAAATTCTGGGGGAGCTGCCGACCCTGCCGCTTGCCGTGAGCGATTTCAGGGTGACCCCGGTGCTGGGGTGGTGGGCTTCACCCACCCGGGTTGGTGTGGTCGATACGAACGAGTCTGCCCTGATTGCGCGGGTGCCCGTGCGGGATCTGCTCAACCCCGCCAACCGGCATACGGCATACGTGAAGCGTGGCCGTATAACCCATAAAACCCCTGCGTTTGAGGTTGCGCACTCTCACGGCGATGTGCGGGTCGAGTTCACCGTGTGGGGATTCACCGCGATCGTGCTCGATAAGATTTTTGATGCGCTCACCTGGACAGTACCGTGGGATGCTTCGGTACTTAAACCTGCACCCGCCTTAAAATAAGCGGGCCGGGTACGCAGAAGGGCCTGCTCCCCAGAACCGCACAATGCGGGGAGCAGGCCCTAGCTTAGGAGTATTCGCAGCCGGAATTAGTGGCTGGGAACCACCGGAGCGGGAACACCCGGGTCATCCGGGTAGTCCTTATGCGAACCGCTCGGGTCGCACCAGATCACCTTAATACGGCCGTGACCGTTGGTGTCGTTGGTGCCGAAAGTACGGTTATTGTGTGCCCAGAACTTCCTACCGTTGGAATCCCACATCTCGATCCCCGGTGCCAGGTAGCTGCCGCCAGCACCGCCAGCACCAGCGGACGCGAAAGCACCCGAGTAACGGAACTTGTTCGAGCTGCCCTCAATGTCCTGTTCCTGATCCGGGGCAGTAACACGCACACCCTGACCAATGACGCTGCCGGAGCCACCGCCACCGTAGCCGCCGCCACCGCCGCCGGAGACCGCGTACACGTAGTAGCTGGCGTTATCGTACCCATCGGCGTAGTGACCGCCGTAGGTCTCAACCGCACCCCAGGCACTCACACCGTCAGCACCGTTAACAGGCTCAGTGGGGTTGGAGGTGCTGTTGCCCTCTGCGCCTTCAAAAGCGGAGGAGAAGACATTGCCATCGTCTGAGTAGTTAATGTATGCACCCGTCGAGTTATCGAAGTGGGCGTAGCTCAGGTATTTCTGGGTGACCCGGTCCTGATCTATGGTGGGGGCCTCACCGCCAGCGCCACCGGTTCCGTCGCTGCCGCCTTCTGCGGTGCCGCTGCCCTTACCGCCGTAGACGGTCTGCTCGTAGTCGGGGTAGTTCTCCAGGGAGGTGCTCGCGCCGCCGCCGTCCATGCTGTCCACATGCTGCACCACTGTGACGGTCTGGCCCTCAACGCTCTGGGGGCTCTGCTGCACCTGCATACCGCCGCTGCCCTGCTCACCGATGGTGAGGGTAGCAGTCTTGTAGCTGCCTTCCTTAGTGCGGGGGTAGTCGTTGGTGTTGTGCTGCACGGTAACACCCGCGCCGCCACCGCCGCCAGCAATAGCGATAACTTCCTTAATGGTGAACCCATCGCTTTCCATACGAACAATAGCGGATGCGCCACCACCGGAGCCACCGTACTGGATCTTTGCGGGCTTCAACTTATCAAGGATGAACTGCGCCTGGTTATTGCGAATACCTACCTGAGAGTCGGTGGGAAGAGCAGCTGAGGAACCGCCGTCACCAAATCCTTTACCGCCTTCAGCGGGGGTGCCGTCGAAGTTTGCGGTACCGGCTGCGCCGGTCACAAAGGTGAGGGTTTCGCCGGGGGTCACATCAAGGTAGCCGGCCACCTCGGCACCAGCGCCGCCGTAGCCGCCACCGTACCGGTCTTCGTGAGTGGAGCCACCAGCGGCACCGCGCACATAGAACTTAATCTGGTGCACATCGGCGGGGACTGTCCAGTGATCGTAGACCTTTTCGCGGGTGTTGCCGCGCGGGGGCTTAGCGTAGTGCTGTGAGTTAAACGTTTTATCTGCTACGCAGGGCTCGACCGGCGATGTGGCGAACGCCGGGATGGAGCTAGAAGCCATGACCACGGGTGCCGCCCAAGCCGCGCCGGTAACAAGCGTGCGGCGTGAGAGTTTATTCTGCATGTTTATATCCTTGCGAAGTACTGATATACACACGCCGGTGCCCAGTACCGTGCCCGCCCCTAGCGGAAAAAGGGCGGGGTACGTGAACACAACGAGCGTATATTGAGTGTTGTGATGCGCGGTAGAACCGCGTATACGGTGAATATTCTACTCGTAAAGTCTTTCATCTTCCATATATTCATGCATGTACTGAATGCCTTGCTGTAACCCTGAATCTCAAGCTATAGCTCAAAATTTACCGCGCGAATCCATGTCAGTAAGTGAATAATTATTCTATAAATTATGTATTTTGATGTATTTTAATCATTTCGTAATAATTGGGTCATGCGATGCGCCGCAGAAATATACGCTCACCCGGCATTCAGGCACTCAAGCACCCTGGAAAGAACTCTAAGGCACCTTCTGAAACTTAATTGAAGCGTTAAAAATGCCAAAATATTTTTAAGAGGCCCAAATCATAAAACGACACAGAAAATAAATTTAACCTTATAAAATACTCACCTAAGACTCAGTATCTCTTCTCTTTAAGAAGACACTACTTCGCCTCTGCATAGTTCCTCGTAACCGTCACAGACACCGGAAAATCCACCGGAACCCCACCAAAGAGCAGCTGCGCAGCCTGCTGAGCAGACTCCCGCACGATCGCCTCAACACGTTTCGCCTCAACAGAAGGGCCGCACAATACCAGCTCATCGTGCAGAAAATACACAATCTTTGTGCGCATCGGGCTGCCGAAAACTGTTTCACTCAGCAGGCGCGAACGCACCCTGCCCATCCAGCACAAAGCCCACTCCGCCGCCGTACCCTGCACCACAAAATTACGGGTCATACGGCCCCACGCACGAGACGCAGAAACCGCCCGGGCCTCCGCAGCACCCGTTGAACGATCCGCCACCGTGCGCCGCCACGCATCGGAAGGGGCAGGGGAGGTGCGACCTAAAAACGTGGTGACCTGCCCGCCCTGCTCGCCAATACGCGCCGCCCGCTCCGTAAACTCCATAGCGCGCGGAAAAAGCTGCGCAATATGCGGCAGCAGCGCCCCAACCTCGCCGCTACGGCCCCCATACATAATCGCCAGCAGCCCCACCTTCGCCTGCGCCCGCTCAGTCAGCGCCAGCCCGTGAGAACGGCTCAGCTCGGCAATGCCCTCGTACAAGTCGGTGCTGTGCCCCGCAACGCCACGCCCCGCCGCAGCCAACGCCTCATCCCGGCTGAGTGCCGCCAGAATACGCGGCTCAATCTGTGACCCATCAGTCACCGTAAACACTTGATGCTGCGGGGCTATTATTGCCGAACGGATCTCCGCAGGCAGCTGCAAAGCACCCCCGCCGGAAGCACCCCACCGTCCGGTTGCTGCACCGCCCACCTCAAGATGCGGGCGGAAACGCCCCTGATGCACCCACGTATCAGCCCAATTCCAGCCGTTAGCAGTCCATATCCGGTACAGCTTCTTATACCGCAGCACCGGGTCGATCATGGCGTGCCTTTCCTGGGCCCGCGCCGGGTTCTGCTGCGCCCACGCCTTCAATTTCCATGAACGGGTGCTCTCAACCTGCACGCCCGCACGCTGAAGCGCCCGCAGCAGATCCTGCGGGGAATCCGGGTTCAGCTGCGGAGCGAACAGCACACGCCGAATATGCTCAGCAAGCTCAACCATTTTCGCCGGATGCTCGCCCTCACCCGGGCGCGGCCCCAACAGCTGCTCCAGGTTTTTATGGTGCTCCTGCGTATCAAACGGGATGCCCCAGTGCCCGATCTCCGCAGCAACAAGAGCACCGGCCGACTCCGCATGAGCCAACAGAGAAAGCCGGTCAGGGTGCGCGGCAGCGGCAATAGCGTGCAGCTGCGCCGCGAACTCGCCGAACGTCGCGGCAATAAGCGGGGTACGTGATGCTGGGGAACTCACATCATTGGAACGCACGGCTGGCCCAGTAGAATCCGCTGAAGACTGCTGGGCAGCAGAAAAACTCAGATCATCAAAGAGCGCCTGCTGACCGCTCACCTGCCGGGCGGGTGGCAGGTACCCGCGCGGTGGTTCGTGGTGCGGTTCGTGCATCAGCTCAAGCACCGGCGAATAACGAACATGCCCGCCGGGGTGGGCTGCGGCAGCGCTGAGAATACGCTGCACCAGCCGCAAATCATGGCATAGATGCACCCGTACCTGCGCCTTTAACAGGAGGGGGCCAAGCACACGCGTATCGGCCCACACCCACCGTATCCGCGCACTCTTGCGCGCATCAGCGCGGGACTCAACCTCACGCACATAGGCGGGCAGGTTCGCGGCGCTCACCCTGTGCGCACGCACAATACGTGGGGCCGTACCGGGGGTGCTGGAGGTGACCGTTTCTTCCCCCGCATTGGCTGGCGCATCAGCAGAGTCGTTGGCGTGGGCCTCGGCGGCAGCCTCTACATGGAAAACACCCCAGTATGCGGTGGATGAGCCCCCCGCAGGGTTCTGAAAATGCGCAGGTTCCCCGCTGTTTGCAGCATCGTTCACTGTGTTGCGCGCAGAGACGGCACCGGGGTTCTGGGCGTCGGCGTTATCTGCGGGAACAACGAGAATGTACATACCTTCCATTATCTCCTCTGGCCGTACTGCCCGTCCTGTGGGTAATTTGTATGGTGCATACTGAAAACCACTGAGCTGCGAATGTAGAGAAGGAAATTACCTTCCGTTACCTTCTTAAGAGTCCGTGTATGTTCTTGGCAGCACAGCCCAAATCCTATTTTCCCCTTATTGGGTATGAACGTGTTGGGTTTCAGTAGCTGCTTCTCCCTGGGTGGTACTGCTATAACGGCAGAATGCTTCGTCTCCTGGGTAAGGGGTATGAGATAGGTGCATGAAGACGAAAGATATGGACGCTGCCTCGGGCATCCTCATACCCCTTCTCCTTTGCAGCAACGTCTATAAATAGTAAAAGTATTGAAAAAGGATTTATAAGTACATAAACCCACAAAACACTGTTTCATAAAACGTCATAGAAGAGCTCCATATGTGAATAATACGTATGAAACACTGTGAAAAAACGTGTGGAAAGCCGGGGGCGCGGCCCAAAATGGAAAGTTATCCACAATATCGCAGAGCCCCGCCCCGCGTACGCGCAAAACCCGGTGAAATAGTGCCATGAACACCGCGCACCCCATGACAGCACCGAGTAACACCCCGGCACCGGCCCGGGCCGCTACCCACGCCGGTCACCCCGCGGCGGCACCCACACCCCGCCCTCACAGCTTCACCACCCCTGCCGCACCAGGTGCGGTAGGTATCCACACAAGTAATGACCTATCGCCCCTCGCCCCGCTTCTGGTAAGCTCAGCCACCAGCAACCCCAGCGCGGCCGCACCCACCGGAACCATTGCAGCCGCCCAGCCCACTACCCAAAAACCCGAAGAGCCGGCGGCAGAATCCCGCAACATGCCCGCCATCATAGGCACCGCCGAAAACCCCACCGCCCGAGAGATAGCCCTGCGGGCAATGCGTATCCTACTGGGCGAATCCTCAGAATACGGACGCGAAGCCTGCGAAAACGCGCTGCAGACCGCCATTGACGAGCGGGAAGAAAGCATTAGCGCCACCGTGACGCTCGCAACGGAACACCCCGCCTCCTCCGAGACGACGCAGGAACCGGCACCGTCAGCCCACCCCGAAAACCCAGACGATACCCCCAGCAGCGCCCTGCACGACACCGCCCTGCGCTACCTGCACCACGAGCTGCACGGCATGGGGGCACTCGAAAACCTGACCGGCATACCCCACCTGAGCGACATATACGTTAACGGCCCCGCCGATATTTGGGTGCAAGCCGCCGGGCAAACTCAGCCAACGGCGCTCACTCTCGGCAACGAGGCGCGGGTTCGTTCCCTCGCTCAGCGGCTTATCCGCGCATCCGGTGGCAGGCTCGATGCGGCCCACCCCGCCGCCGATGTGCAGGATACCCACGGGCGGCGCATCCACGCCGTTATACCTCCGCTGGTGCCCCGCACCCATCTGTCGGTGCGTGTGGCGGCTTCTCGCAGGCAAACCCTTGAAGACCTAGAGAAAACGGGTATGTTCGACGCTGGCACGGCCGCAGAACTGCGGAACATTATTGCCGAGAAGAAAAGCTTCATCATTAGCGGCGGCACCGGAACCGGAAAAACCACCCTGCTCAACGCGATGCTTGCCCTCTGCCCGGCTAATGAGCGGCTTCTCACCCTCGAAGACACCCCCGAATTAGCACCCTCCCACCCGCACGTGGTGGCTATGATGACCCGCGCCGCAAACACTGAAGGAACCGGAGAAATCAACCTGGGGGAGCTGATTGTTCAGGCGCTGCGCATGGCCCCAGACCGTCTTATCGTGGGGGAGTGCCGCGGGGCAGAAATCACGCACCTGCTCACCGCCATGAACACCGGGCACACCGGTGCAGGTACCAGCCTGCACGCCAACTCGGCGCGTGCCGTACCTATGCGACTAGCCGCCCTTGGGGCGCTTGCCGGGCTGGACGCCCGCACTGTTGCTCTTCACGCGGCCACCGCATTCGACCGTATTATCCATCTGCAGAAAGACGGGCCCACCCGCCGGGTGGAGGGGATCTACGAGCTCGCGCTCGACCGTGAAGAGCTTACCGTCCGGCCTGTACCCTTCCACACGGTACCCAAAATACAACTTTCAGAGTTTGAACTTCCGCAATACACTCCAGCTGTTGTTCCTTCACCTGTCGGTGCAGACACCACCCCTCACCTGAAACTTGCCACCGCCGAAGACCTCGCTCCATCCGAGCCTGTTATGGAAAGGCGCCTCTATGTTGCCTAAACAGCCCACCCCAGAAGAACTTCGCCTCTGGCCTGATGCCCTGCGTGCCATTGCCGTTCAGCTTGATGCCGGGCTAAGTCAAGCCCAAGCTATTGCCGGTGCCCTCACCCGCATCGCCTCCGACCGCGCAGAGCACTCACCGGCCGCCCCCGCTCAGCTGTCCTGGTTTGCGCGTCGCGGATACCGGCAGGCGACACAGGATATTGCCACTCTATTCACCGCTCTGGGGGCCAATGCCGAGCTGGGGCTGCCTCTTTCTCAAGCCTGTCAACAGTGGGTTCACACCCACACCGGCACCGCCCGCCAGCACAGCGTGCAGCGTGTTAATGAGCTGTTGGTATGTCTGCATTTGAGTGAGGCAACCGGGTCCGCATTGTCGGCCACCCTGCGCCGTGCCGCCGAGCACGCTGAAGAAAGCATTGATGCGTTACTGGGGCGAGAAAGCGCGCTCGCCGCACCTCGGGCCACGGGCCGGATCCTCTCACTGCTGCCCTTTATTGGGTTGGGGCTGGGGGAGTTAATGGGCACTTCACCGGTGAGTGTGCTGACCGGTTCGATTGCCGGGGCGTGTGCCGGATTAGTGGGGGTTGGGCTTGCGCTTGCCGGAAGACGCTGGACGGCGGCCCTAGTGCACGCCGCAGAAACTGAGACCTTCTAAAACACCAAAGAACTGCCGGAAAACCGTGAAAGGAGTGAAACATGGATGATCTGCTGATAACCGCCAGCCTATTCGCCCTGTGTGCGGCCTGCGCCCTGTCGATTGCACGCCGTATTATCAACCGCAGAAATGTTCAACGTGAAACAAAAAAGAATAAGTATTCTTTATTTTCTGATAGGGTTTCCCGCTCTCACACTACGGCGCATCTGGACTCGCAGAGTGTAAAAACCCGTCTGCCGTTACTCACTAAACGCACCGGGCAGACTGCTGAAAAAAGCGCAGGGCCCCGTATCGACACGGCTCTTGCTCTCGAAATACTCGCCGCTCAGCTCGACTCCGGGCTGGGACTGCACCAGGCACTCACCGCCTTAGCCGATGCGCTGCCTGGCACCCCTCCGCCGACTCAGCGAAAACGTAAACAACGCTCTGAGAATGCCGCACCATCGCAGCCTCAGGGAACGCCCGGGCGGCTGCGCAGTATATGCGCTGCCCTCACCCTGGGGGCAGACTGGGATACCGCGTGGGCACCGCACACTACCGACCCGCTCTTAGGCGAGTTGGGGCGCATCCTCGCACCGGGTTACGCCTCCGGGGCGCCCAGTGCCACCCTGCTCAGGCACCAAGCCGATGCGCACCGCACCGGCAACCGCCGTGCCGCCGAACGCGCCGCAGGGAAACTCTCCGTAGCTCTCGTGCTGCCGCTGGGGCTGTGCTCGCTACCAGCATTTATCTGCCTGAGCATCATACCGATTTTGGTGTCACTACTGCCTACCTTGGCAGGGTAAGACACCGCCACCTAATAAAAATCCATGAAAGGAAATAACCATGACCACCGTATACCCCTCCCTCACCGCACTGGCAAACCAGAAATTTTTGGCGACCCACGACACCGGGTGCACCACCGAAATGTGCACACCCCTATGCCACCAAGCCTCCCAGTTCGCCCAGCTGCCAACCGGGATGATTGACACCGACCGTATTACCGCCGCATACACCGCCACCGGCGCCAACACCGCCGCCCACGCCCCGGTGGGTGACCCTGAAGAAGGCGCCAGCACCGCAGAATACGGTATTGTGATGCTCGCCGCCGTCGGCTTCGCAGGGCTACTGGTAGCCATCCTCAAATCAGATGAGGTACGTGAAATGCTGCTGGGGGTAATCCGTAATGCCCTCTCCATTGGGTAGAACTATGCGCCGCCGCCCGGGTGTTCCCCCTTTAGCCGGTACACCCGGGGCGGTGTGTGATTCCCTGCTCTACCCGGTAGGAATTGCACGCCTTGGCAGCCGTAATACATCAGTAAAGAGTGAATAATCATGCGTATATATTCGCCGTGGCGGGTGCGTGAACCCTCCTCAGCACCCGGCCCCTCAAAAATACGTCCCGCCGACCCCTCTGATGCTGAGCACGGGGCAGTAACCGCCGAATTCGCGGTGGTGCTGCCGGGGGTAACCCTCGTACTGGCCCTTTGCTTAGGTGCCGTCGCAACAGGGGCGGCGCAGGTTCGGCTAGAGGATGCTGCGCGGGTTGCCGCACGCGCCGCCGCCCGGGGAGATACCGAAGCCAGCATCCACACGGCCGTCTCCCAAACGGACCGGGATGCCGCCGTGAGCATTGCCCGCGAAGGGAACACGGTGCGTGTGAGCGCCGAACGGAAAGCACCCGGGGTTATCGGCGCAACCACCGGCTGGACGCTCCGCGCGCAGGCAACCGCCAGCGTCGAAGGATCCGAGGGGCTGCAAGATACTGGGGAAGCCGCACACCATGAAGAATAAACATTCTGTACTACGTGCTAATACGCCCACACCCCGCACCGCCTCGGCTGGGCGTGCCACAGAAGAAGGCAGCGGCACCGTGCTTGCCCTCACCATTATCGCCGGGGTGCTTATCCTCACAGTACTTACGCTCGGAGCGGCGGGCGCCTACACCGCCCACCGGCGCGCCGCCACTGCGGCTGACCTGAGCGCTCTCGCCGCCGCCGACACGCTCAGGGGCCTAAGCGAAGGAGAACCGTGCGCGAATGCTGCGCGCATCGCCCAGGAAAACGGGGCGAACTTAGCCGCCTGCACCGAACCTTCCCGCCCCGACACGATGGATGTGCGCGTCAGTGTTCCCATTACCGGCCCCTTCGCGTTCCTGGGCGACGCAAAAGGCCAGGCGCGAGCGGGGGCACCCGATGACACCGGTGACGAGTAGCCATGTGCGGGCCATAACGGACCCTGCCGCAAAGTGTTCACGGCACCTCGGTGCTGTATCAATAATGGCGGCGCTAGGGTGAACCACCACCCCAAAACGGCACCTCGTAAAGGGCACACCTGCCCTCACCATGTCGGTGCCGCTACCCGGCCTCATCGAGTGAGTGCAGCATTGCCCGCAGCAGGTTTTGTGCGCCCGCCTTCGACAGTGGTTCGTTGCGGTTGCCGCATTTGGGGGACTGCACGCAGGAGGGGCAGCCGCTCTCGCATCCGCAGGAATCAATAGCATCCAGAGTTGCGCCCAACCAGGTGCGAACCACCTCAAACCCGTGCTGGGTAAAGCCTGCTCCGCCGGGTGCTGCATCGTACACGAAGATGGTGGGGCGTTCCGTATCGGCGTGGTACAGGGTGGAGAGTCCGCCTAAATCCCAGCGGTCGCAGGTCGCAATCAGCGGTAATAAGCCGATGGCGGCGTGTTCTGCGGCGTGCAGGGTGCCGGGTGCATCCGGCTCAGCCACGCCGGCGGCAAACAGGTAGCTCGGTTCAAAGGTAAACCAGATAGCCTCGGTCATCAGGATGCTCGGCGGCATCTCCATCGGCTCATCGCCCAGGTACTCACTGCCGTACACCGAAAACCGTTGAAAGCCCATAACCTGATCGGTCACCTGAACCCGCCCGCGGTGCATCGTCAGACCAGCAGTATCGGGCTGAGTACCGTCGAACCCGTACCGCACACCCGTCTTTTCCCGCAGAATCTTCACCTCGGTCGCCTCAATCGCCCGCGTGTAATAGTCGGGGTACACCCGCGAGAGCAGGATAACGCGCGCCGCTTCATCCAAGGACTCCACTAGGTATTGGGCGTTCTGGTGAATATAGATAGCTCCCGGGTGTCCCTGAGTCATCGCCTGCGCCGAATCCATCGTGCCGATCAGCGAACCATCCTCGACATCAATCAGCTGATAGGGACCACCGCCGGTGGCACGCAGATCCACCAGATTCGTCGCCGACTCCGTGTGCGTCCAATACCAGCCGTCCGCCCGGCGGCGCAGATAATTCTGCTGCACCAGCCGGTTAAGCAGAGCCTCAGTATGCTCGGCGAACAGGGAAAGCTCTTCGGCCCGCAGCGGAGACTCCGCCGCGGCAGCGCACAAATGCGGCGAAAGCACGTAAGGGTTCGTCGGGTCGAAAACGGTAGCTTCCACGCTCTGCCCGAAAATCGCCTGCGGATGATGCACCAGGTACGTATCCAACGGATCATCCCCGGCGATAAGCACGGCGAGCGCATCCTGACCCCCGCGACCGGCACGCCCAATCCGCTGAATAAAGGATGCGCGGGTTCCGGGCCAGCCCGCCACGAGTACCGCATCCAGCCCGGAAATATCGATACCCAGCTCAAGCGCAGAGGTACTTGCCAGCCCGAGCAGTTCGCCGGTGCGCAGCCGATGCTCAAGCTCACGGCGTTCCTCGGGCATATACCCCGAACGGTACGCCGCCACCCGATGCGCCACCCCCGCCTCCGTCTCATCAAGGTAGCGCTGCGCTCGCTGAGAGATCAGCTCAGCGCCGCGCCGCGACCGGGTGAAGGCAAGCGTGCGGGTGCGTGAGAGTACCAGGTCGGTGAGCATCTGCGCGCCCTGTTCGATAGCGGAGATGCGCTGCGGCGCCTGCTTTTCCGCCTCGGAACGGGTGTCGAAGGCGCTCGCACCGGCGGCGAGTTTATCCCTCACCTGCGTATCGGGCAGGAACTCCGGTTCCCACAGGATGACGGTGGATTCTCCACGGGGTGCGGTCGATGCGGTAATCGCGTCAACGTTCCCCTCGGGCACTCCAATGAGCTTGGCGAAAGACTCGGCAGGGTTCGCGCTCGTGGCAGATGCTCCGTAAAACACCGGATTTACGCGGTAGAGCGCGCAGACTCGGCGTAGGCGGCGCAGCAGATTGGCGATATGCGCGCCGAACACGCCGCGGTAGCTGTGCACTTCGTCAAGCACCACATAGCGCAGCCCGCGCAGGAAGTTCGCCCATCGCCGGTGGTTGCCCAGAATTCCGTAGTTGAGCATATCCGGGGTGGTGAGCACAAAATTAGCGTGTTCGCGCACCCACCGCCGCTCCTGCGCCGGGGTGTCGCCGTCATAGGTGGCGGCGTTGAGCCCGGGAAGATGATAGGCGGTGATGGCGTTGAGCTGGTCGGCTGAGAGTGCCCGCGCCGGTGAAATATATAGAACGTTCGCTCTCTGATGAAAACCTGTGGAACCTGCATTAGTGGCGGTGGCGCTGAGCGGTTCACGGCGCGCCCCGCGGTAGAGGGCGTCGAATGTGGGCATGAGGTAGCTCAGCGATTTTCCGGATGCGGTCCCGGTCGCCACAATCACGTGCCGCGCCGTTGTGCCCGACTCATCGCGCCCCTGCCCGGATGCTCGCCCGAAGGAGAGCCGGTGCGCGTCTTCGGCGAGTGCAGCATCGAATGCACAATGCGCTGCCTGTGCCGCCTGCACCTGGTGGGTGTACGGTTCGTGCACGCCCAGCGACTCGAATGCCTCAATCACGCGCGGGTGCAGCCAGTGCGGCCACGGCGAATACTGCCCTTCACGTGCGGGGATGCGGTGCACATGGGTGATTTGCGGGGGCAGCGAACCGTCGCCGGGGAGCTTGGGCATGAGCCTGCTCAGCTGCTCGCGAAGGTTCTCATCGGGGCGCGAGGCAGGGGAGAATCCGGGGTGCTCATCAGCCGGGGAGTCGGGGGAGGGTTCGGGGCGCATCACACCATTGTAAAACCTCGGGTACGGTAAACCAGCGTGGGCAATCAAAGGGGTGCCCGGCATGTTCCACCCGCCCCAGCAGGCAGGCATTCGCTACCAGAAAACGGCGAAACCAACCGGTGCAAGGGGGCAGAAAAACGACGAGACATACCTCATGGTGAAGACACCACATGCAACCCATCATCGCGGGAGTATCCTGCGGAAAAACAGGGATTATCGGCCACATTACGGGATGAGCGCCGCCGCCACGGCACACACGATGTACCCAGAAAGCGTAAAATAGGAGGGTGGCTCAGAATCGAATTATCTTGTATTACCAGTTTGCCCCCATAACCGACCCCGTGGCGGTCATGCTCTGGCAGCGCGCCCTGTGCGAGAAGCTCGGTTTGCGCGGGCGCATCCTCATTTCCAAACACGGCATTAACGGCACGCTCGGCGGCGAAATCAGCGCGGTTAAGGCGTACACCAAAGAGACCCGCCAGTACCCCGGCTTCAAGAACATGGAATTCAAATGGTCTGAGGGCGGTGCCGAAGACTTCCCCCGTCTGTCGGTCAAAGCGCGCGATGAAATCGTGGCGTTTGGCGCTCCCGACGAGCTCAAAGTAGACGAAAACGGCGTGGTCGGCGGTGGCGTGCACCTCAAACCCGAAGAGGTAAACAAACTCGTGGAAGAACGCGGCGATGAAGTCGTCTTCTTCGACGGACGCAACGCATTCGAGGCCAAAATCGGTAAGTTCAAAAACGCCGTGGTGCCCGATGTGCGCACCACCCACGACTTTATTCGTGAGATCGAATCGGGCAAGTATGACGATCTGAAAGATAAGCCCGTCGTCACCTACTGCACCGGCGGCATTCGATGCGAAATCCTCTCCGCCCTCATGAAAAATCGCGGATTCAAAGAGATCTACCAGATTGACGGCGGTATTGTGCGCTACGGCGAAAAGTACGGCGATAAGTCCCTGTGGGAGGGCTCGCTCTACGTGTTCGACAAGCGCATGCACATGGAGTTCACCCCGGATACCGTCACGATCGGCCAGTGCGAGCGCTGCTCGGCACCGTCTAATAAATTTGAGAACTGCTCGAATGAGAGCTGCCGCGAGCTTGTGCTCCTGTGCCCCGAGTGCGCCACCGATGATGCGAAACGCCGCTGCGTGCCCGAATGCGCGGCTGACCGCCAGAGCGTAGGGGCCGGTATCTCATGAGCGAGTCCGTGCAGGCGCCCGTGACGGTTTCACCCGCGCGCATTGAAAAACACGGCTCTTTGCTGGTCGCGGGAGTATCCCAGGTGTATAAGCTGGGGGACGATTTCACGCCGCTGTGGGATGAGCTGAATCAAAAGGCATCCCCGGCGATGCTCGATATTCTGGCGGTCACTCAGTACATTGGCGTGTGCACCCAACCCAGTACCGATGGTTTCGTGCGCTACACGGCCGGTATTTTGGTTGATGACCGTGCTTCGGCGCATAAACTTGGGCTGGGTCTGCTGGAACTTCCCGCGAGCACCTACGCGGTGGTTGAGGTTACCGGGCCGATTTCGCGGTCTATTCCGGCAGGTTTTGAGAGCTTTGAGCGTGAGTTCTTCCCGGCGCATCCGCAGTACCGCCCGCTAGGCGGCCTGGAGGTGTACGGTCGCGGCGATATGCAGGCGGCAGATTACACGATGGAACTGTGGGTGCCGCTGCTAGAGGTTCCTGCCTCGGCATAAAGCGCTCCGACTAGAACTCCTTGGTCTTCTCCCAAGCCTCTATGTCGCCGGGGACCACCTCGAACACGGGGTGTACCGCGGGCTTACCGGCCTGGGCGAATTGCGCGAGACGCTCGGTAAGAATAGGCTCCCAATCGGCATCTCGCCCGGCAACTTTATGCGCCAGAAAACTCAATTCATAGGCAAGCTGGCCCTCGGTCACGGGAATAGGCTCCAGGTTCTTACCCCGCTCAGCGGCGATCAGCGAACGGTTGAAGGAATACCCGCGCAGCTGCGCCTCATCGGCGAGCCCATGCAGATAAGCCCCAATAGCCTCTACCGGCTGCGAGTGCGCACGAAACCGAATGAGCTGCGGATGATTCGTGTACCCTCGGGTGAGCCCGCGCAGCACTTTCTGCGCAAGCAAGCTCTCACGCCAGCACGCGATCAGGGCACGGCGGTCAAGAAGGGACGGGTGGGCAGACCAAATACGCATCCACCCACTATACAGCCGCAGACCTGCGCTCTTAGGTAAAACAGCAGCGGTCCGTCCAAAATATGAGGCAGAATGCACTTGTGGGGCGCTCGCATCCTTTCCAGATGCGAGCGCCCCACATTAGTGTAGGTACCCTCTATGCTACGAGTTCCGCGCTAGCCATTCCCAGTATTCTGGGCTTTCGGGGGAGTAAGGTGGGTCGTCGGTCTGATCCTTTGGATCGGGTTGATTCTTCGGATCTGAAGGGCAGAAAGAATACGTAATCATACCGTCTGTGGTTGCTCCTAGTGTGTATGAGCCGCCTTCAGCGGTAATATAGGGATTGAGTACGTCAGGGGAAACAAAGTTTCCGCCACCTCCGCCACCACCGGAGGCAACACCCACAAACGCGGTATCAGACTTGAGGCTTTCGGATGCGGCAGCCACTGCCGAACCTGACCCGCCTCCACCGTAGCCCGCGCCACCGCCGCCGGAAACAATGTACCCGGTAGCATTGCGGTCGTCACTCGTGTTGCCTACGGTACTGAGCGCGTACCCATAGGCGACAACGCCGTCAGCCCCGTTGCCGTTGGGGCCAGAGCCACCAGATTTGCCCGCGGTGTTTCCACTGTGAATCTCTGTTCGTGCGGTAGAGTCAAAGGTCAGCTCTTTATCTCCCGTGACGGTGGCGAGGGCACCGCCGGAACCGCCAGCCGCGCTACTGCCGTTCGACCCGGAAGGAATTAGAACCTCGGCGTCGTAGTGCTGGTGGTAACGTTCTTGCCCCGAGAATCCCAATCCTTCTGGCACATAGTCATCACCTGCGGAACCGCCCCGACCAATATGCAGATTAGAGCTTTCATAGGAGGTTGGGTCGTCCGTTATCCATGTTCCTCCCTCCTGGGTAGCGTGTGTGAATCCGCGTGCGCCCGCGCCTCCACCGCCTCCGGCAACGGCGAGCACGGTTTCTTGGGAAGTTTTCGCATCGACCATGACGATTGCTGAAGAACCGCCGCCGGAGCCCGAATAGACCGTAACCTTATTGCTGTGGCTGTTCAGTTTGCCCTGTACATCTGACCCCAGTTCGGTGGGCAGTGCCGCAGACGAACCGCCGTTACCGTACCCTTCGCCGCCTTTAGCGGGGCGGTCATAATATCCGACGCCGCTGGTACCCACATAGAATTTGATGCGCTGCCCGGGCGTTACCTTGACGGTTCCTTTAATGTGGGCGCCGCCGCCCCCGGCCCCGCCAGTTCGGTTATATCCTGTGTCTTCCGAGTACGGTGCTGTCAGGGCGCCGCCTGCACCGCCGAGTAGATCAAAGCGCATATATGAGGCATAGTTGGGAACCACAATTTCTTCATAGCCTTTTTCACCGGCTGCACGATTTTCCGCCGCTATGCGCATATCCTTGGCAAAAATCTCGTAGCTTTTATCGGGGTCTAGGCAGGGGCCGTCGTCGGCAGATGATGATGCATACGCCGGAATAACGGCGGTGCTCAGCACAAGCGGCGCAGCCCATGCGGTTCCGGTCACCAGATCTCGGCGAGAAATGCCTCGTCTCATAGAAAATATCCTTGTGTTTGAAATTGTTGTGAGTGTTTACCGTGCACAATGATCCCCAAGGAACAATGCGCTGCACCGCCAGGTTAGGGCTGATGAGGCTTCACAATGCGTGAGTGATGTCATGGCCAGCGGGGCTATCGTGACAGAGGTAGATACGACGATGGAGGTGAGGACGGCTGGTGTCGCCCATGCCGCACCGGCGACGAGTTTTCTACGTGAGATACCCCGTGTCATGTGTGATGTAGTCCTTGGGTTGGTCTTGTGTTTGAGCTGAGAGCACCCGGCGCTTATGCGCCTCTCCCACGTAATGGGGGAGAGGCGCAATGGGGCTAGACTACTGTAGCTGAGTGAATACTTGAGTCTGCCGTACTGCCGCAGCAATGCGACCGGCGCTCCTTCATAAGTATGCCACATAAGCCCGATATTTAAGAATATATATGCATTTATAGTGCGGTGTGATGTTGACTTACTAAACTATAAAGTCTAGCTTTATAAAGACCTTTTGGGGTGTTTAAGAGAAAATTAAGTCACTGGTCTTAGAATGCATTTTTATCCACCCAAGGTGGCGGGGATGAGCAATAAATAAGCCGCACGGCACCGCGAACACCCAAGAGATAAACCCTAAAATAATCCCGGGTGTCCGCGCCGCCGTGCGACACGCTTATATATTTTTAGGCTAACCGGCCGATATGGGGACCGGATCAGCCGCTACTTGGAGACGCAGAATGCGTACTGGCCAATACCGTCACGGGACTCGCCGCGAACCGTGCCCTGCCCGCTTGAGCGCTGGAAGGTGGGGTTGATGACGTCCGCCGCGACAAAGCTGCCGCCACCGCCACCACCACCGGCGACCACACCTGCACTCACTGAGTAGGCATCGCTTACGGTCTTCCCATCTCCCAGCACGTTAATAGTCTGTGCGCCAATAGCTGCTGCTGCGCCTGAACCGCCGCCGCCGTAGCCGCCACCGCCGCCGCCAGAAACAGCGTATGCGGTTACGTTGAACTTGTAAGGGCTTCCGCCGTCGGGCTGGTCGGTTTCTTTGGTACTGATTGAGTAGGAGTATGCCACCACACCGTCGGCACCATTAGCTTTCGCGCCTGAAGCGCCCGCAACACCTGCTACGGTGCTGGTGCGGATATTTGACTCGGTGGTGCTGGAGAAGGAAAGGTCCTTAGCGGTGCTGTAGGTGGCTTTGCTGCCGCCTGCGCCGCCGTTTGCGCCGCTGCCGGGGTTACCGCCGCGTACAGTTACTTTTGCGGAGGGGTATTCGCTGTACACCTCGGTGCCGTTGCTGCCAGCCTGCGGGAAGTCGCTCGCATCGCCGCCATTACTGAGTACCGGGAAACCACCGTCAGTCTTCCACCCGGCCAGCTTGGTGCCGTTTAGAGTCTCGCGTGCTGCCTGGGTCATGGCGCGGGTGCCACCGCCGCCACCGCCGCCAGCAACGGCGAGCAGTTTTTCTTCCGAAGATCCCTTATCGCTAATAAGCACGGCGCTTGCGCCACCGCCTGAGCCCGAGTACACCACAATGTGGTTGTAGGTGGGGCTCTGCATTTCATCCAGGTCAGATACTTCTACACCGGATTCAAGAAGAGTGTTGGAGCTACCGCCGTTGCCGTAGCCTTCACCACCTGCGGCAGGCTTGTCGTAGAGGCCAAGGCCGCCAGCGCCCACATGGAACTTCACGGTCTGTCCGGGGGTGACCTTAATAGTTCCCTCAATATCTGCGCCTGCGCCGCCATCACCGACGTTGCGGTTAGCATGGTCGACGCCGCCGCCGTAGCCGCCCTGGATCTTAAACCACATGTAGGTGGCACCTTCGGGGACAGTTATTTCTTCGTAGCCCTTTTTATTATTTGCACGACCTGCGGCAACTGTCTGGCGTGCTTCGAAGTCATTGAGGTTTTGGCAGGGGTTAACTGAAGATGCATACGCGGGTATAGCTGTAGATGTCAGCACTGCGGGGGCGGCCCAAGCGGCGCCCGCCACGAGCGACCTGCGGGAAATATTCCTGGTCATGGTCTGCATGTCCTTGAGTGTAGTAGTTCGAGTGTGAACGTGTCACTGCGTGGGTATTGGGCGCGTGGTAGCCACAAGAGGGTGAATACTGCGTGCGGGAAATCAATACCTACTGATGACAGTTGAAAGCTGAGCGAGTACTACGGCACCTGAGAAGGCACCTCCCCTCAGTGTGCCCGCAGGGCTCATAAAACTCAAGTAAATATTGACGATTGGGTAGATTTTTTCTTGAAAATATGATAAACAACCTATCCAGGTTGCATATACTCTACTTTTTGGTTGTACTTATTCCACCCCTTGATACGTTTTAATGTTTTACCGGTGTAGTAAGCCGGTGACAGGTGGCTATTTTATGATGCGCATCGCATAAAAAACAGGTTTTTCGTGATGGAAAACACCTTAAAAATGGTGTCTTGGGAGCCATGAAAAGACAAAAAACGAACCCTCTCGTTTGAAAGTTAAACATTCAAACGAGAAAGTCCGTTGCTCTAACTATAGGTTTATATAAAGCTTTACCAGAAGCTCTATAGTCCGCTGTATTTCAGGGGAATCAAGGGGCGGTTGAACCCCAGGTACGCAGCTGCATTATTGCTGCTGTGCATCTGTTGCTAGGTGTGATGCTCCTGCCGTGAGATGGGGTGGAGAACATGCACCGCTCCACTATTGACCGCGCCACCGCTAAATGCATAAATATAGGCTGTTCCAATCATGCAATCAGCTGCAAAAACACTAGCCAACACCGTCCACCGGCAGCTTGAACACCGGTACTGACGGCGTAAAACACGTCATAGGTGTATACCCGTATTTCATGCCATTAGTAGGGCATGAAATACGGGTAGGATTGAGAGCTTCACCTGTGTGCGGCTGGAAGCCGCAGCTAGGGGTGCGCAGAGATGCCTATAACCTGGTTTTATGACATAAGTTCATCATTAGACCTAGGCGGGGAAACAGAAATTATATTCCAGGTACCCCGGCTCAAGATCATTAGCTGTCATAAAATGGGGTGAATCTATGTCTGAAGAAATATAAGAATCACCGCTGCCGCCGCCACCCATCGTGACCCCCATACCAATGGCGTACGCTTCTCCGCTGTGCTCATCATACTTTTGCATTCCAAGTGCGAGAACACCGCCTGAGCTGCCACCGCCCCAGCCTGCTCCACCACCGGGTGAAACCGCGTACCCAGAGACGGCATGCACATATTCTGAAGCATTAGCATCATCACCATAAAACTTATGGGTGCTGTAGGCATACCCATATGCTGCCACACCATCCGCTCCGTGAGCACGCAGACCGTCGCCTCCAATGCCCCCGGTGGTGCTCATGGTGCGGATAGTGACAGGTGTCTGATCAACGGTTTTGAAAACGAGCGGGTCAATAGTGGGGATTTCGGCGGGTTCTGAGCCTTTGCCTCCTTCTCCACCGTATCCTCTTTTACCTCCATGCACGAATAGTTTTTTCCCCTCGTAGAATCCGTAGTAATTATGGTAGCCGTAGAATTCTTCCTCAACGGACCAACCATCTCCACCGTAGAATTCAGTCGAGTCTCCTCCACTTCCCATGTAGAGGGACCTGTAATTGTCCCATGAGGCATCCCTCTTATGATCAGATGTATTTCTGGAGTCCTCTGCGGTACTGCGGAGACCGGCACCACCGCCGCCGCCAGCGACCACAAGAACTGTTTCTTGTGCAGGGTTAGCCGGATCAGCCGTCACAATCGCTGATGACCCGCCTCCTGAGCCACCGTATATCACTATGCTGTCTGCTTTAAGGTCCGACAGGATCTTTTGTTCTTCAGCTGGTATAACCGATGCGGGAGAAAGCTTAGAAGAACCGCCCTTACCGTATCCAGCGCCCCCTTCTGCCGGTCGGGTACCGAAAGCCTGGCCGGAAGAACCCAAATAAATTTTAAGGATCTGACCGGGGGTCACATTCAAATACCCCGAAATCTGTGCTCCATGCCCAGCGGTAGCATACGATTGAGGCGGCTTTGGGTTCAGGTACCCGCCTGCGCCTCCAACAAGCTCGAAGGACAGACTGACTGCTCCATCAGGTACAACAAGCTCGTGGTAGTTTGCTTCTGCGGCGGTAATCCTACTGCTTTTAGGGCAGATGAGATGTGTCGATGATGCAGCATAGGCGGGTACTGCTGTGGAAGCCAACACTGCAGGTGCCGCCCAGGCGGTACCAACCACGACTCTCCGGCGTGAAATCTCTTGGGTCATCGTATGAAATTTTCCTTGTGTTTAGGTGAATGTGAGTGAGCGTCCCGCCCAAGGCGCACAACACGCTGTGCGCAGCATATACAGCAGGTCATGCGGCCCGCCACGCAGCGGAATGCAAAAATATTCTTGCCCGTATGATAAGTCGGTCACGTAAGAAACGCCTTGAAGAGACCTGTTTATTATTCCACAGCAGAGGCAGCGTTGAATATTTTCTAAGACTCAAGTGAACAGTGAAAGATACCCCTATATGCTGGCGCTTAAACCTGCCCTCTGAAAGCCATTGGCGCCCAAGAGAAAACCACCACTAAACCTACCTATTTGGGGATGAAAATATCTGGGCCCCACACGCTACACCCACAATTAGCGTATGGGGCCCAGATAAGTCTGTGTGCTGATCGCTCGTAAACCTTGGTTAAGGCCAGGGATACATTTTCCCGTCATGGTCGATCTGGTTGTTGCGTGACGGGCAGAACGAGTACTGTGCCGTACCGTCCGTGAACTCTTCACGGTTCTTGCCTCGGCTGTACCCAACCATCTCAACATGTGCGTCAAGCACATTGCTGTTCACATAGTTGCCGCCCGCGCCGCCAGCACCAGAAACAGCACCGGCGCTCACCGCGTACGTTTGCGGTTTGGAGTTATTCGCAAGCTGGTCGGTGGTTTGTGCACCAACCACCACGGCCGCACCCGAACCGCCGCCGCCATAGCCGCCGCCACCGCCACCAGAGACAATGTACGCCGCCACGTTATAGTCGTAGGTTTGTGCGTTTTCCGGCAGGGTAGCGGCAATATTCGTGACATACCCGTAGGCGGCCACACCGTCACCGCCGTGCCCGAAGTCGCCGGTGCCACCAGCGGCCCCTGCGACACCACGTGAGCGGATCTGCGACTGCGGTGTGTTTGTGAACGAGAGCCCGCGGGCGCTTCTGAACGTGGGGTTGCTGCCGCCGCGTGCGCCTCGGCCGATGTTCCTGCCTGCGGTAGCTCCTGAGGGGGCAATAATTCGGCCGGCGCCGTACTGGGCGTATACCTCTTCAGCGTTTTTGCTGGGTTTGCTGGCCTTTGATTCACCGCCGTCGCCGCCGTTACCCAGGTAGGGCGGGCTGTAGCGCGGAGCCCATTTGGGAACATCGGGGTCGAACTGCCGCCAGGTGGGCATTTTCGCCCCATCGGGCAGGTTCGTGCGGGAAGTGGCGATAATGCCGCGTGCCCCGCCTCCGCCGCCTCCGCCGGCAACGGCAATGAGGGTTTCCGCGTCACCATCAAGCAGCACCAGCGCCGATGAGCCGCCGCCCGAGCCTGAGTAGATGATCAGGCGGTTGTAGTCTGCGCTGGTCATGCGCTCCTTATCGGAGTCTTCGTACACGTACTCCGGCATGAGCGCCGATGAGCCGCCGCGGGTGTAGCCATCGCCCCCGTCGGCGGGCTCATAGTAGTGGCCGATACCGCCAGCCGCCAAGTAGAAACGGTACTTCTGCCCGGGGGTGACTGCGATAACTCCGCTTACCTCCGCGCCGTAGCCGCCTGAGCCGCCGGAGTAGTCGTCCATATCAACCCCGCCGCCTTGTCCGCCTTCAATGTAGAACCGCATGTATGAGACGCCGTCGGGGATGGTGATGTCTTCAACTGCGCGCTCGCGCGGGGTGCGTTCTGGGGCGACTTCGTGCATGTACTGGCGCAGACCGTAGGCGGAATCTTCACCGGGTTCGAGGTCAAAATGCAGACAGGGAGCGAGGTCCATGATGGAGGCGGAGTACGCCGGGATCGCGGTGGAAGCTACCACCGCGGGGGCAGCCCAAGCGGCCCCTTTAACAAGATTTCTGCGAGAAAATCCCCGGGTCATGGCATGTGTCCTTGAATGTGAGCGTGAGTGATATGAAGGGTGTGAAAACTCAACACATTATTGCTGGCGCATATCTATGCGCGACGTCGATAGTGTTAATAGGCGCGTGCTCTTCGGCGGGCGTCTGAGTATTCACCCGTCATTCTGCCATACGAAGGTGCAGAACTACTATTTGGTGACATTCAACTAGACATTTATTTTTATTTCAATATTTATGCGCAAACCTTTGAAAATCAACCGTGCAAAGTTGTATAAAAATAAGTAGTGTGATGAATATTTCGCGGAATATTTTTAATGTGGACACAAACCTTCATAAATACTTGACTTGTAAAGTAATTGGGTTTAGGGTAGGTGGGCATAACCGAGAATTAGACATCCTGTGACAACAGCACACGGAACACACGGAAGGCAGCGAACAATGAACGCTCACAAAACAACTCCCACCCTCGAACACCTCCAACCGGCGCCCGGCACCAGCAAGAAGCTCGGCTTCCTCTCCTTTGGGCACTGGGCCGAAATTCCCGGATCTCGCGTGAATAGCGCCTCCGACTCGCTGCACCAGGCTATCGATCTGGCGGTAGGTGCCGAAGAGATCGGTTTGGACGGCGCGTTCTTCCGCGTGCACCATTTTGACCAGCAGCAGGCCACCCCGTACCCGCTTCTGTCGGCGATCGCCGCTAAAACCAGCCGCATTGAGCTTGGCACCGGCGTGATCGATATGCGCTACGAAAACCCGCTGTATATGGCCGAACTCGCCGCGATGTCCGACCTGATTTCCGCCGGGCGCCTGCAGCTGGGGGTCTCACGCGGCTCGCCCGAATCCGTTATCCGCGGTTTCGAGAGCTTCGGATATTACCCCGCCGAGGGTGAAGATGAGAGCGCGATGGCACGCCGTCACCTCGACCTCTTCATGAAAGCAATTCAAGGTGAAGGCATGGCACCCTCTGCGCGAGTACAGGGCAAGTACGCCCCCGTGCAGCCGCAGTCGCCCGGCCTGAGTGAACGCATCTGGTGGGGTGCGGGGACCGACAACACCGCCGTATGGACCGCGCAGCAGGGCCTGAACCTCATGTCTTCAACGCTGATGCTTGAAGATAAAGGCATGCCCTTCGACCAGCAGCAGGCCGAACAGATTCGCCTCTACCGCGAGGCATGGGTCAAAGCGGGGCATACCCGTGTGCCGCGTGTGTCGGTCTCGCGTTCGGTGATCCCCATTATTGATGCCGAGTCGGCGCGTTATTTTGGCCGCCGCGCGGAGGAAGATTCGCAGGATTACACCGGTATTATTGACAACACCTTCTCCCGGTTTGGGCGCAGCTACATTGGCGAACCTGACCTAATTGCCGAAGAACTAGCGCGTGACGCGGCTGTTCAGGCGGCAGACACCGTGCTGCTGACCGTGCCGAACCAGCTGGGCGTGGACTTCAACCTGCGGATGCTCGAATCCATTGTGAAGGACATTAAACCCGCGCTGACGGTGAAGGCGTAACGCGGCTGAACGGTTGAACGCCCTGCCTGTGTGAGCCCCCGGACTGCCCCGGCAGGGCACGGCTGGATAGTAAAGGATGGCTAGATAACGCCTTTGCGGCGGAGCTTACGCTCCACCGCATCGGGGCGATAACGCACATCCGCCCACGTGAGATACACAAAATCCCAGCCTTCGCCACGAATCGCCTCTTTGCGGGCTTTCTGGGCCGGGGTATCTTGCGGTGAAACATTCTGCGGTGGGGCGTGTCCCGGTGCGCCAACAACCTCAACCACCACACCGTGCTCAACGAGTGCCGCACCCACCCGGAACGTCTGCAGCGGGGTAGAAATCTGGTACTGCTGCACCGGCTCCAGCCCGAGGTTCAGAAGCGCCACCCGTGCCAGCGTCTCGGCAGGTGAAACGGATAAGGGGCTCATAGCGGCCGCCACACGGTGCGCATTCTTAGACCCCCGGCTTCTGCGCACCGCCATGAGGCTATCGTGCAGCTCAGTATGCGTGAGCTCGGGGAAGGAACGCAGGGCGCTTTCGGCAATCACCATGGCCTCCGCGAAATCCGTATCGCGCACACTCCCAATGGTCGCGGTCACGGGGTCAACCACCCGCAAACCGCCGGGGCCGGTCAGTATGGTGGCGCGGTGGCTGGGCTCATCCTGCCGGTACTGCAAGCCGCTATTGGTGGCCCCGCCGCTTCCTAGCACCTGGAGTTTATCGGGGATGCTCAGCGTCTGTATACCGTGAATAATGGCTGCGCTGTGGTGGCTAAAGACGGGGTCGCGCAGCGCGCGGGCGTGCGCAATAATACGCGCCAAATGCTTATCAGCAGGGTTCAGCTCAGCCCACTCGGGGGCGCTCATGTACTGCCCCTGGGCGAGCCGAACCGTATCGCCGCCGCGCAGCCCACCGTGAGAAAACTGGGGGTCAGACCCTCCACTAAGACCAGTTTTTATATTTTTTATTTTATTAGATAGTATTTCATGCTTTTCCATACTGTTTATAAAAGCATTATGGTCTAAGGCTCGCTTCCCGACGTATCCTAGCCTGTGGATAATAGCGGTTTAAACGGAAATATCCACAAGCTGAGCACAAAAACCCCGTCACGGCGCGTCACATAATCCGTCCACACAAGACACCCGACCCAGACACACCCCAGCCCTGGGGCAGCTACAAGAACCCCAAGAGAAGGGCGCCCCATCCGCGCCCGCAGCATTTTATAGAATGGGGAGCATGGCTGATGAACTGTACTCCCGCATCCCCGACACCCCCATAAGCGACGATACCGCCCGGCTTGAGCGCATCCGGGGTGACCTTGAGAAGCTTAACTACAGCTACGATGGGGTGCGTGAACTGCTGGGTGAGCGCGCCTTTGACGCAATGGCGCGTGACCAGGTTGTGCCCGGCACCTGGCGGGTACAGAACATCCTTGATGATGCGCACACCACCGACCCCGACCGCCGCCTGGCGCGCATAATCGGGTTTTTCCTGTTCGCACGCACCCTAACCTGCGCGGAACTTGCCGATGCGCTCGGCGGCGAACCCGCGCTGAACGACCTGATCGCGGCAAACCTCGTGGAACCGGCGGAGTCAGAAAATACCCGCACCCCCGAGAATCCCGGCGAAGAACCGCGCTACCGCGCCGTGTTTGACCTGCGCCCGCATTCGGCTGATGACGGCACCGAGCTGTGGGTGGCCTCCGATTTGGGGGCGCATCAGCGACCCGGGGTGCTGCGCAAGGACCACGTGCTGGGTATCGGGCAGGCCTCCCTGACCCTGGCGCAGATCACCGAGCGCACCCCCGTGGCGCGTGCCCTTGACGTGGGGACCGGCTGCGGTATTCAGACTTTCCACCTGCTCGCCCACGCAGACCACGTGACGGCCACCGATATTTCGCCGCGCGCCCTCGCTTTCGCCCGTTTTAACCTGCTGCTGAATGCCCCCGCCCTGAAACTCGACCCGCAGAACCTTGAAGCACGCGTCAGCCTTCGACAAGGCTCTTTGCTGGATCCCGTGGCGGGGGAGCAGTTCGATCTTGTGGTCTCAAACCCTCCGTTCGTCATTACCCCGCGCCGCGCGAACGAAAGCAGCGACGACCAGTTTACGTACCGTGACGGCGGGCTGCCCGGTGACGATATTGTCAGCACACTTATTCGGCGCATCCCCGAGGTTCTGGTGCCCGGTGGGCGCGCTCAGATGCTCGGCAACTGGGAAATTCACCGCAACAATACAGGCGAGGCGCAGCCCTGGGACGCGCGCCTGCGCACCTGGTTCGCCGAATCCGCCACCGGCACCCCGAGCGAAGCGTGGGTAATTCAGCGCGAAGTGCTCACCCCCGAATCCTATGCGGAAACCTGGCTCAAAGACGCGAGTGAAAACCGCGACCGCGACCACTACGAGAACACCTATCGTGCCTATCTCGACGACTTTAAAAACCGGAACGTTCATTCTATTGGGTTCGGGATGCTCTGGCTCCGCCGCCCGGCGCACACCACCGAAACCGCACACCTGAACCGGTTCGAGGACATCACCTACCCCATAGCCCAGCCCATCGCGCAAAGCATTACCGAGGCCGTGGCACGCTTCGACCGCCTCACCGCCCTGACCGATCAGGCGCTTACCGAAACCCACCTGGTGGTTGCCGAAGACGTGACCGAAGAACGCCACGGCCGCCCCGGCGCCGAGCATCCGAACGTGATCCTGCTGCGTGCCGGATCCGGGCTGTGCCGCACAATCCTGCTCTCAACCGAAACCGCCGGGTTCGTCTCCGCATGTGACGGTGAGCTGAGCATCGGGCAGATTCTGGGTGCGCTCGCCATGCTCCTGGGCTGGGAAGACTACACGCCGGATGCGCGCGCCGCCTTCGGCACCGAGAACGAGCATCCGCGCGACACCCTGCTGGTCGCTATTCGAGAACTCATCGAAAAAAGCTTCCTGCACTTCGCAGACGAAAACGGTTAACCCCACCCGCCCCATGCTAAAAAGGCTCTTTATTCCAATAAAGCGTTAAAAACACCGCTTTATTGGAATAAAGAGCCTTTTTATGCCCCGCCCGGCGCACCCCCTACACTAAAAGAATGAGCATACAAGAGCACAACCAGATGATGAGCACCGAATCCTGCTGGGAAACAATACGGGAAAACACGCTCGGGCGCCTCGTCATCACCGACGGCCAGTTCGTAGACGTACTACCGGCCTTCTACGGGGTCACCGGCGACGAAATCTACCTGCGCACCACCCGCGGCGACAAACTCTCCTCCGTGGTGGTCAGCCGCCGCGTAGCATTCGAAATCGACGAGCCCCTGCCGGAAGGCATACGCACCGTCATCGTCCAAGGGGTGGCGCACTGGCTGCCCAACGAAATGACCCCGGACGTGGTGCACACCCTAGGGTTGCGTCATTTTAGCGACGGCAATAAGATGCAGTGGGTGCGCATTGAGCCGCGCAAAGTATACGGCCGCGAATACCGACTGGTTGAAACCGACAGCGGGCAGTAGACACAGCCCACACCACGGGCACCAGCCCGCAGGGCGAACCCGGCGCGTTGCCCCACCGCACCCTAACTTGCGCCCGCAACATTAATGGCTTTACATAGAGGGAACACCCGGCGCGTTGCGCCGCCAATGGGAGTTTCGGGCGCACTATGCGCTATTGTTGAATCGCATCTAGACTGAAAACCACCCCACACGAGGAGAGCCGTGCCCACCAAGGCAAAGAACGGAAAAGCGCTACTGATCGTTGAGTCCCCATCGAAGGTGAAGACCATCAGCGGTTACTTAGGCGGCGAATTTCTGGTGGATTCGTCCATGGGACATATCCGCGACCTGCCGCAGCCTTCCGAACTGCCCGAAAACCTGAAAAAAGGCCCGGTCGGCAAGTTCGCGGTCAATATCGACGACGATTTTGACCCCTACTATGTGGTCAACCCCGACAAGAAGAAAAAAGTCGCCGAACTCAAACGCAAACTCAAAGACGTTGACGCCCTCTACCTCGCAACCGATGGTGACCGCGAAGGTGAGGCGATCGCCTGGCATCTCAAAGAGGTTCTGAAACCCAAGGTTCCCGTCTACCGCATGACCTTTCCCGAAATCACCCGCGAAGCCATTGAGCGCGCCTTCGGGGAACTGCGCGATATTGACCTGCACCTGGTCGATGCTCAAGAGACCCGCCGTATCCTTGACCGTATCTACGGTTACGAAATCTCACCCGTGCTCTGGCGCAAAGTTGGTCGCGGGCTATCCGCTGGCCGCGTGCAGTCCGTGGCAACCCGCCTCGTTGTTGAGCGTGAACGCGAACGCATGGCCTTCGTCGCCGCCAACTACTGGGATCTGACCGGGCATTTCATCACCACCAGCAGCGAAGGGTTTGACGCCAAACTCGTGGCGGTCGACGGCACCCGAGTAGCTACCGGCAAAGACTTCGCCGACGACGGCACCCTCACATCCACCAAAGTCACCCACCTCTCAGAGGCGGATGCACGAACCCTCGCCGAAGCTCTCACCGCTGTCCCCTTCGCGGTGCGCTCGGTTGAAACCAAACCCTATAAACGCCGCCCCGCCGCGCCGTTCACCACCTCAACCCTGCAGCAGGAGGCGGCACGCAAGCTACGCTTCTCATCGCGCGTAACCATGCAGGTTGCCCAGCGCCTCTACGAGAGCGGCTACATCACCTATATGCGTACCGACTCGGTGGCCCTCTCAGACCAGGCCGTGAAGGCGGCACGCCGCCAAGCATCCGAACTCTACGGCACCGAATACGTGCCCTCCGCGCCGCGAACCTACGCCTCCAAGAGCAAAAACGCGCAGGAAGCGCACGAAGCAATCCGCCCCGCAGGTGACGCCTTCCGCACCCCCGACGCGGTGCGCGGCGCGCTCTCCAACGACGAATACCGGCTGTACGAGCTGATCTGGAAACGTACCGTCGCCTCGCAGATGGCAGACGCCACCGGTTCGACCGCATCCGTGCGGTTAGGGGCAACCGCATCCAACGGGCGCGACGCCGAGTTCGCAGCATCCGGCACCGTTATCACCTTCCGCGGCTTCCTTGCCGCCTATGAGGAAGGGGTGGACGCAACCCGCCTGGCAGAACGCGACGCCAAGAACGCCGAGAAACGCCTGCCCGCGCTCGCCCAAGGCGACTCGCTCACCGCCGAAAACATTGAAGCCGCCGGGCATGAGACCCTGCCCCCGCCCCGCTACACTGAGGCTTCGCTCGTGAAAACTCTTGACGAGCTGGGCATTGGGCGCCCCTCCACCTACGCCGCCGTGATTTCAACGATTATGGACCGCGGCTACGTGCAGGTGCGTTCCGGCTCGCTCGTGCCTTCGTGGACCGCGTTCTCGGTGGTGCGGCTGCTTGAAAACAGTTTCGGCCCCTACGTGAACTACGAGTTCACCGCGCAGATGGAAGAAGACCTTGACCGCATTGCCCGCGGCGAGGAGTCGCGTGTGGAGTGGCTGGGTGCCTTCTACTTCGGCGGCGGGGCACAGAAGAAACGCGGGCTCAAGCCGATCGTGGATAATCTGGGCGATATTGATGCCCGCGATATTAACTCGATCCGCATTGCTGACGGCATTGTGCTGCGCGTGGGTAAATTCGGCCCCTACCTTGAGGCTGAGGGCACCGTCAATACCGAAACCGGTGAGGTCTCTGACCCCGTGCGTGCTAACGTTCCCACCGATTTGGCGCCCGACGAGCTGACCGCTGAGAAGGCGAAAGAGCTGCTTGAGCAGGGCAAATCCGATGGGCGTGTGCTCGGCACCGATCCGGCCTCCGGTAACCAGATTATCGCCCGCGACGGGCGCTACGGCCCGTACGTTACCGAAGTTATCGAGGAGATGACGGAGGAGCAGATTCAGGTGTACCTGGATGCGCAGCCCACCGAATACTACAAGAACGGCAAACCCAAGCCGAAGAAGAAGCCCAAGCCTGCTAAGCCGCGCACCGCGTCGCTTTTCAAATCTATGGATTTGGCGACCGTAACCCTAGAGGATGCGCTCAAGCTCTTGAGCCTGCCGCGCGTGCTCGGTACCGATGCGGAAGGCAACGAAATCACCGTGCAGAACGGGCGGTTTGGCCCGTACCTGAAGAAGGGCACCGACTCGCGGTCGATTGGGTCTGAGGAAGAGATTTTCACGATCACCCTTGAGCAGGCTCTCGATATTTATGCGCAGCCTAAACAGCGCGGGCGTGCCGCCGCTAAGCCCCCGCTCGCCGAACTCGGCGTAGACCCGAATAGCGAGAAGAATATCGTGGTCAAAGACGGGCGGTTTGGGCCGTACATTACCGACGGCGTTACCAACATTACGGTGCCGCGCTCGGAAACCATCGAATCGCTCACCCATGAGCGCGCCGTCGAACTGCTCGCCGAAAAGCGTGCCAAGGGGTCTGCGAAGCGTAAGACTGCGGCGAAAAAGACAACCGCCAAGAAGAGCACCGCGAAGAAAACAACCGCTAAAAAGTCCACTACTGCAAAGAAGACTGCGGCTAAGAAGGACTAGTCCGTCTGACGCTGGATGAGTGCGCAGTGTGCCAGACTTAACGGAGTTGTATATTATCTCGGCACCTGCCGGGGGAGGGGAGCGCACCGTGCGCCTTGGAGTTCTTGACGTGGGGTCGAACACCGTTCACCTGCTGCTTATTGACGGGCACCCAGGCGCCCGCCCCGAACCGTACGCTTCGCATAAGATCCCGCTGCAGCTGGTGCAGTATTTGACGCCGTCGGGTGATATTTCTGATGAGGGCCGCGCCGCGCTGACCGAGTTTGTGAAGTCTGCCCGCGATTTCGCCATTGAGAACAGCGCCGAGGACCTGCTCGCCTTTGCGACCTCCGCTATTCGCGAGGCCGGTAATGGTGCCGAGGTTCTGCAGCATGTGCGGCGGAAAACCGGGGTGAGCCTGAGCGGGATTTCAGGCGACCAGGAGGCGGCTATCACCTATTTCGCGGTGCGCCGCTGGCAGGGGTGGGGTGCGGGGCGCATCCTGAATTTTGATATTGGGGGCGGCTCGTTCGAGTTTTCCACGGGCACGGATGCCTTACCGGATGCGGCAATGTCGGTGCCGCTGGGCGCTGGCCGCCTGACCCGCGAGTTTTTTGAGGAGCAGCCGCCCGCACCGAAGCAGACGAAGCGGCTGCGCGGGTATGTGCGTGAGCAGATTGAGCCGGTGGCGCAGCAGCTGCTGGCGTTTGGTGAGCCGAACATGGTGGTGGGCACCTCGAAGACGTTCCGGTCGTTGGCGCGTATTTGCGGGGCGGCGCCGTATTCTGCGGGGCCGCATGTGAAGCGTAAGATGCATGTGACGGATTTGCGCCTGTGGACTCGCCGCATGGAGGCTATGGCTCCCGCCGAACGCGCTGATTTGCCCGGTGTTTCACGGATGCGCGCCGACCAGGTTCTTGCGGGCGCAATGGCGGCTGAGGCTGCGATGGAGATGTTCGGTGTGGAAACGATGCGCGTCTGCCCCTGGGCGCTGCGTGAGGGCCTTATCTTGAGGCGCCTGGAGCACCTGGCGGAGGGCACCAGCACCCCGCTGGACCCGAAGACCCTGGTGGGGGAGTAGCGGCGCACTGCGGGCCACGAAGCAAAGGCTAGTGCGCGGCCAGACTAATGAGCCGTTCTACGAGGGCTACCATCAGGTCCTTTTCTTTCGGGCTGCTCATGGCGACCATTAGGGTCATCGCCGCTAGGGCGTTGTTTGAGACGAGCGGTGTGCCATCTGTCGAAAACAGCAGGTTATTCTGGGCCAGAAACTCAATGAACAGGGCCGCGGCGCTGCGTTTATTCCCATCAACCAGCGGGTGGTCTTTGACCATGAGGTACAGTAAGTTCGCTGCTTTCTGCTCGGTGGTTGGGTAGAGGTCTTCGCCTGCGAAGCTCTGGTAGATGGTGGCGACAACCGACTTGAGTTTATCCCCGTTTTCGATCCCGAAAAGCCTATCCTGCGGGAATTCGCTGCGTGCGCGGGCAATGATCGCCTGTGCATCGACATGCGTGAGCTGCCACACCGGCGCGTTCCCGGTGGATTCGCTGGCAGAAAGTGTGCCTTCGTCGTAGTCGCGTAGGGTTTGCAGGCTCGGTAGATAGGCTGCGAGTACTTCACCAGTACCGGACACAAGGTGGTTATCTGCTCGCGCCTTGACCTCCACATTTTGCCCGAGCTGTTCAAGCCGCTGCTGGTTAATGCTGTACCCCTGCACCAGGTATTCGCGCAGGCGCTTGGTGGCCCAGATACGGAACTGCGTGGCCGTGGCTGATTTGACCCGGTAGCCCACAGAGATAATGGCATCAAGGTTGTAGTGGCGCACTGATCGCCGAACCTGCCTGGTCCCCTCTTGACGAACTACCGAGAAATCCTCGGTAGTTGCCTCTTCTAGCAGCTCACCCTCAGCATAGATGTTCTTCAGGTGGAGCCCAACATTGTCTGAACTGGTATCGAATAATACCGACATCTGCCGTTGGTTGAGCCACACTGTTTCGCCTTCTATCCGAACATCAATAGCGGGCTGATCAGTATTTGGCTGGTAGATAATGATGGAGTTATTAAATTCGTTCATGTGACACTAATTGTAGTTAAAGTGGATTTATATTTAATTATTGCATGAATTCAGTCGGAATTGAATGCGCATAATCTGCCCGTACCTCGATGACCGCCAGGATAGAAACAGTTATGGCTGTGCAGTAGCATGTAAAAAGGCTTTGTGCTGATTTGTGAACTGGACTATATCTATAGTGAGGAGTTTCTGTGCCTATCTACACACCTGAAGAATACCCGGCCGTGATCGAGCGTATTAAGACTAAAATCGCTCAGAAGAATATCAGCATGGGGCCCACCATTTCGGAGACGGAAATCGCTGCTTTTGAGAGTGCCTGCAACACCCGCCTGCCGCAGGCGTACCGGCTGTTTCTGCTGGAGGTTGGTGACGGCTGGAACGACCCGGCGGCGGAGGGCATCGCCAGTCCCATTCACCGGCTCGCAGAGATTGAGCACAAAGACCTTTCTCTCCCCATGACGCTCACGGACGGCTGGGTTTGGGAGGATGAGGAGGACGAAGAGCAGCTTAGCGACGAGTCCTTTGAACGTAAGCTGGGGAACCAGGGCGTTGAGCTCATGGATGAGGGGTGCGGTATGACCTATGAGCTGATTACCGCCGGGCCGTGCGCCGGTGAGGTGTGGAGCTTCTCGGATGTGGGTGTTAGCCCCTGCTGTGAGCGCCAGGACTTCCTAGGCTGGTTTGAGCTCTGGCTAGACAGCGACGGCGACCCTGACTATTTCAAGGATTATGTCTACGAAGAAGACGAATAGCATATGCCGTAGGGGTTTATCAGGCCCCGTGTGCCTGGTTTTGATGCAGTTGAGGCACTTGGTGGAGGTACTAGTGCGCCGCTGAACCCGCATGTTTTGGCAGGGGAGTAAGGACGAACAGCTGCATAAGCCGCCGGTACTTTCGTGTACTAGGGGAGAGCCGTAGGTTTTTTGGGGACAGTTATTAAAGAATAACTGTCCCCAAAACCCTACAAGTTGATTAGCTCTCCGTATCTTCTGCTGCTACGTCTTCCACGTTTACTGTGGTGGCTTCCTCACGCCATTTGTGGAGTTCATTGTTAAGATCTCGCAATTTTTCTGAGAGCTCAGCCTTCTCTTTGAGATCTTTCACCTCAAGAATTTTATCATTTATTTTTTCTATTTCTTGGAGTTTACCCTCAAGGTATTCCTTCTGTTCTGAAGTAAGGAATTTACACCCAATGGGTAAGCCTTCGGAATTTAGATTAATAGGATAACCTTTATCTATATCTACTGTGAAATCATTATTATGTGACCCAAAAAGCGTGTTTTTATGGTTTGTCTTGTCATAAAATTGAGGGGCGCGGTTTGTAAAACAAGAAGAGCTGTTACTGTATTTGTCTTTACCAAAATAAGTTTCCTGATAGAAAATAGATCCACTAAAGTCAGTCTCATTTTCGTAGGTGGAGCCGCGGAAGTAAGCCCTGCTCTTGTAGGTGGAGCGGCTGAAGTTAGCCCAGCTCTTGTAGGTGGAGCGGCTGAAGTTAGCCCAGCTCTTGTAGGTGGAGCGGCTGAAGTTAGCCCAGCTCTTGTAGGTGGAGCGGCTGAAGTTAGCCCAGCTCTTGTAGGTGGAGCGGCTGAAGTTAGCCCAGCTCTTGTAGGTGGAGCGGCTGAAGTTAGCCCAGCTCTTGTAGGTGGAGCGGCTG
>ERZ772935.24-NODE-24-length-73138-cov-4.422076_pt1 | contig 73138 bp, 102 predicted proteins | sample MGYA00511683_ERZ772935 | MGnify/ENA primary metagenome ERZ772935 (study PRJEB29015, sample SAMEA2738086) | human oral metagenome | biome: human oral; feature: human-associated habitat; material: saliva | place: China | collected 2228 ...
GATGTTGTGTGGGTTTGCACAAGTTTTGGGCATGTTTCTTGGAATTTGACATGTGGTGCGGTTTGTGATACATTCTGTGGCATCAAAGATTCGGAGTTTGTTATGAACTACATAACAGTTGAGAAAGACCGTTACGTTGTACCAAAGTTCGTTGAAATGCGAAAGATCATTTCTGAATCTGGTGCGAGAATCAAAAGCACAACCGATTCGGTGGGTCATACGTGGTTTGGTGCGTTGCTTGGAACTCTTGTTTCTGCCCGCATTTGGCGCCATCCTGTCGGTATTGCCTTTTGGGTGAAACAGTTTGATGGGGTCAATCCACAGCAAAGCGAACGCATTCTCCAAGCAATGCTACGAATGGGTTACATCGAAGAGATTGCACGCGGATGTGGCTTCGGTGATAAAGATGGCAACAACGGCAAACCAGCGTTGATCAGACCGTCCTTCGAAGTAATGAATCTGGTCGAATGGTCCGAAACCCACTTGTCATCCCGTGGTTGCCATCAGACAGCCAGAAGCATTGCTTATGGGGAAGCGACTGCGTTCAAGTCACATTACTGTCATCCGAGCATAGGGAAACAAACAGAAGCGGATGCAAAGTTTCTTTGGAATTATTCGCAATACGTTCATGGGAAGACGAATGCTCCGACTAATCGCGGGTTTGTCAGGCGGTATGGCGAGAACCTTTTCACTGGGGGTAGGATCGATTCCGACTATCAGCACCTTTCCAAGGAAGACCGTGCAAAGATTACCATCAAAGGTGAAGTGACCGAAGAACTGGACTACCCAGAGAATCACCCACGGATTCTTGCTGCCGTTTCTGGCTTTGACCTAGCGGGTGTGTATGAAGTGGTTCCATGGTGCACCCGTGCAGAAGGAAAGCTTGCTGTCAATATCATCCTGAACTCGCCGAATCCAGAGGCCACCATGGCCCGCACCATGGATTGGACAATGGACAAGATTATGACGTTTTTTGCAATAATGCGCTCTGAATTCCCAGAACTGATGCAATATTCTGGAAAGCAGGTCGGGCTTCAGCTTCAGTACATCGAATCGGAAATCATCATGGGCCTTATGCGCAAAATGCATAAGCAACGTGAAGTGTGTCTGCCAGTGCACGACAGCCTGATTGTCAGACGGGACGTCGCACCGACCGTTCGTTCCATGATGGCCGACGAATGGCAGTCGGTGGTTTCAAAGTATCGAGGCATTGATCTGACCAAAGAACCGAAACGGGACATTTACCGAATCAACTTCGGCCTTCGTCGAAGGAAGAATGTTAAGGATGTTTTCATAAATACCAAAAACACAACTGGAGACGCCCATGTTGAATGATTTTGTAAACTTCTTCGACGTATTCATTACATTCGCTTTACTGACCATCATTGGTATACTGCTGTCAAGCCGCAAGCGCGTCAGACTAGCCAATGATGCCCACCTAGAGATGATCTATGCTCTTCGTGGTATCCGCGCCCAAATGCTGGGTATTGAGATGACCACACAGAGTATCAAGCTTGAACACCAGCAGTTGCGCGATTCCATCACCACGATGAATGAGCGCCTGCAGTGCATGCAACGACAGATTGACAATCGGCAGTAACCGTTGTACAATGGCATTTCCTTCCCTTTGGAGTAAACAGAATGAGCAAAAATGAAACCATTTCCTTTGATCCGTCGCAACATCTTTGGGTTGAAAAGTATCGCCCTCAACGGATTGAGGATTGCATCCTTCCAGAGCGTCTGAAACAGACGTTCCAAAACTTCGTTACCGCTGGTGAGTTCCCGTCCCTTCTGCTGTCTGGTGGTGCTGGTGTAGGTAAAACCACCGTGGCCAAAGCGCTTTGCAATGAACTGGGGATTGATTGGATTCTCATTAACGCGTCCAGCGAACGTGGAATTGATGTGCTTCGAAACGAAATCACGTCGTTCGCATCCACTGTCAGCTTCGGTGGTGGCAAGTTTAAGTGCGTCATCCTCGACGAGTTTGACCATTCAACCCCACTACTCCAAGCCGCCATGCGGTCGGCCATCGAAGACTTCAGCAAAACGTGCGTGTTCATTGGGACCGTCAACTATCCTAACAAGATCATTGATCCGCTGAAGTCGCGTATGTCGCTTATTGACGTGACACCGACCAAAGAAGAAAAGCCAGAACTGGCCGCCACCTTCTTCGCCCGCGTGAAACAGATTCTCAAGAATGAGAATGTGGACTTCACCACGGCTGCAATTCGTGAACTGATCCTGCGCCACGCCCCCGATTATCGCCGTATCCTGAATGAACTCCAGAAACTTGGTCAGGCTGGCGTCAAGATCGATGAGGAAGCGGTTGCGACCACCACTAAGGACGTACAGATTACCCGCCTAGTGGCTGCGATGAAGGCCAAAGACTTCCCGTCTATGCGTCAGTGGGTTGCTGCAAACATCGATAATGACGTTAACATCCTGTTCCGCCGTCTGTATGATGCCCTGTCTGACATTCTTGAACCGTCTTCCATCCCAGAAGCTATTATTCGGATTGCGGAATACCAATTCAGGGGCGTCACCTGCCCAGACCCCGAAATCAACTTCACCGCATGCTGTCTTGAACTGATGGTGCTGGATTTCAAGGGGTGAGCAATGGCGATCTATGACATTTTCAAAGACTGGATGCCGTCCATCAATGAGAAACGTTCTTATCTGTTCGATGGGGTTGACACGGAAGCGGTTGAGAAAGAATACCCAGCTTTCATGGTGAATCGTGCTCTTTCACAGACCGCCGATACCGTGTTTGCGGCCAATGAGATTCAGCGATACGCAAGTACATTGGACCCTAAATTACAGTATGACTTCCTTTACCACTTCATCCCGAAGAAGAAACGGTTTGGAAAGTGGGCCAAGGGAGAAAAACACGAAGAAGTTTCATTGATTATGGATTGCTATAACGTTTCGAGACGGAAGGCAGAAGAACTTCTTTCCCTTCATAGTGAAGATGACTTTAATAGCATGAGAGAATATTTGAATAAAGGTGGTAAACATGGCAAAGATTTGGGTTGATTATGATGAGATTCTTTCTCGCGCAGTAGAAATTGAACCACTGGATAACTCGCAGTTCGCAATCGTGCGTGAAACTCTTACACGCATGGGGCATGCCCGCGAAAGTGGTACTGAATTGGTTCAAGTGGCGCACATCCTGTCCAAGAAAGGCAAATACTACATCATTCACTTTAAGCTACTGTATGAAATGGACGGCCGCTTCAGTACGTTTGGTACGCGCGACGAAGGCCAGATGAACACGATTGCAGCCCTGCTAGAACGCTGGGGAATGGTGAAGATCGTCAACAAAGACCGTCTAAAGATTTTCGCTGATCCGCGCGATATCGACCTAGTGCGCCACGGTGACAAACAGAAGTGGAACCTTGTGGCCCGCTACAAGTTTGGTCGCACCGCAGAATAAACACTTGGGCGCCTTCGTGCGCCCATTTTCACATGAAGGATTGAACATGCTTAATGAGAACGTTTCTCAAAATCAGCTAGTTGCGGATCGGCTTCTGGCAAACGTCTTCGGTGTGATGGTTCTGTATTCTTTCGGAAGCACCCCAGCCCTGCGCGAACAACTGAACGCGTTCAAGGCCACCACACCACAGACACTTGGTGATTCGGAAATCGAAAGCACCATCATGGATGCGCTGAACGTCGGGCTGATCCGCCAGCAAACCGCCGTTCATCTGGTGAAGCTGATGGTCGGTATGAAAGACAAACGGTTGAAACCAGAAAGCCTGACTGATTCGCTTCTTGGCGGCCTTCTGGCCGAATGCCGCTTCCAAGTGGTGAAACCACACGTTCTGTTCCGTGGTCTAGTGAAACGGGTATCCGATGGTGATATGACCGTTCGCGAAATGATTGCCGACATGTACAAAACCATGAAGGCGCGGAAGAAAGAGTTTGTGGGTATCGTCGGTGCCTTTATGGATATCGCCCGCCGCTATGCCCAGAAACTGGGCCTTGAAGCCGAAGATAGTGGTCTTGAACTCTCGCTGGAACCAGTTGAAGAACCGAAGCAAGACTACGTTTCGCGGTTCGTTGAACTGGTGGTGTCCAACTCGATCCCGAGAAATGAAGCGTTTGAGATTATTCAGAACGCTGACCGTGACGAACTTCTGAAGGCCGTCCGTGCCCGTGTGAAAGAAGACAAACAGTATTCGCTTGCCTTCTACAAAATGCTCTTCCTGACCCCGTATAGCATCGTTGGGCCGTTTGGTGAAAGCATGCTTCGCGCCATGATGACAGAGTTTTCGGACCTTCCGAATCGCCCGAAGGTGGTAGAAGTTGGCCTGTACCTAACAGACCTGATTGATCGCCTTCAAGCAGCACAGACGGACCCGCATAACGTGGACCAGTTTGCCAAAATGTTTGTGACCACAGCCGACTTGACCGAGAAGCGGGAAATGCTGAAGGTCGCACTGTCATTCGTTGGCAACACCGATCTAACCACCATCAAACAGTTTCATAAAGCACTTGGTGTTTCGTTTGAGGACATTCTGGAATGGACAATCAACGACATGCCAGCGGCGGTGGCTGATCTGGTGAATGATCAGGTCTATGCTGGCATGATCAATGGAACTATTATCAATCGATTGAAAGAATTAAATGTTCCATACATCGGCCTGCTTTCGATTCTGTCCAAAACTGATCTTGATGCCAGCCAGTACGTTTCGCAGGAAGACCTGAAAGCAGCGGTTGAACACGGCCCTCAACAGATCAAGCGGTATGCTGCGAAGTTTGTGGTTGAAGACGCACTGAAGGCCATTGCTGTTAAAGCCAAGGAATCGTATCTGTCTGGGAACACCAGTGCGCTGGATATACTTTCGGCGGCTTTGTCCAGTGGCGAACTTCGGGAAGTGCTTGAATCAATCCCAGCAAAGGACATTATCGAGAATCACCCGAGCGTGCTTTCAAATCGCACTATCGTCGAAACGCTTTCGCCGCAGAAACTGACCGCGATCGCAAACGAAGCCGACGAATCGTATGTGGTTGAAGGCATGTTTGAAGTGCTTGCAACATCGAGGCGTAAACTCGACCCATCGGAACTTGCATATATCCTGAATAACCTGAAAGTTGCTGGTGTCAACGTATGGTCTGCGAAGGAACTGATTACCAATGAAGTAATTGAAGATGCTTCGGATTATCTGGAGGCACTTGAAAGTGGTCTGGCGCGGATGGATTTGAAAGACCAGTTGCTGAATATGATTGGTCAAGACGCCACCGCGATCAAAACAGCCCGCGAACTGAACAAGGTGGACCTGATTCACCCGACGAAGATTCTGTCACCAGAGAAAATGCTCGATGTTCTTCAGATTAACAACATCAGCATCACACCGTCGGAACCACCGAAGGACGGAGAACGGATTTCCGACTACCTGAAACGGATTCCAGCTGCCAGTATTGGTGAACTTCACGCCGAAGATGAGAATCTTTCTCAAGCCGAACTAGAACGTCGCTCTGTGGAGTATGACGCGTTCAACGCATATCGCCACGGTAACGTTTCGGTGCTTTTTGAGAAATCATTCTCGGTGAAGGTCCCAGTGATGGAAGAAGGCATGAAACGATTTGACGCGGAAGTGCGCGCCCGCGGCGATGATCCTAACTTCATGTCACCAATGTTTCACGGAACCAGCAGCCTTGCAGCTTCGTTCATCTGCCGCAACGGTTTCCGCATCATCGAGGAATCGTCTGCGATCCAGATTACGGGTAAGGCGATCGGCAATGGTGTGTACGTGACAAACGTTCTCGATAAGGCCAGCGCCTATGTGTCTGACGACGGTTTCGACCAGACCACGGGTTCACGGGGTGGCTATCTGCTGGAAATGGAATGTCTGTTGGGAAGGCGGGGTTCTGAATGGGACGCCACGGGTCTTGCTGGTGAGATCAACACCACGGGCTATCTGTCGCCAGAATGGGTTCTGTTCCGCCCGAATGAGCAACTGCGCATCACCAAAGCCCATCAAGTGCGGATCATCCCCGCGGAGGAAATGCAACGTCTGCATCAGAGGTACGGTACAAATGAGAACGTGTTTCAAGTGAAATCGTTCAAGGCGTTTGTGAATGAAGGTTACACACCCAAACGTGATTGTGTATCATACGTTTTTGCCGACGGTATGATCCCGATGAAAGACGGCGAACTGAAGCGCTGGACCGAGTATCCGCAGACTGGCAACGTTCGTATTGAACAGTCTGGTATGGGTCCGATTGTTAAAATCTTTAACACGGATGGTTTGAACCAAACGTTCTACGTGAAGTCTAGTGCTGTTTTCTTGAACAGTCAAGAAGATCTGGAACAGTTCCTGTCCCTAATCTAAGACCAAAGCCCGTTGAGCACCGCTTGGCGGGCTTTTTCTTTGTGGTATGATACATACCCGTGGGACACCATTCCCACACTTTAAAGGGATATTATGAATCAAATTTCCGAAAATTCGATATACGCCGATGAGGCTAGTAAGCAGGAGTTTCTGGCCGACAAACAGCGGGTCATTGATGCGTTCCTGATCAACTTTCTAGGGCAAGTTGGTCTGTATCAACACGGCAAGAAAGCCAAACTGGTCGCTTCGCTGAAGGCAGACGACAACGTTCGCCTGAACGCCATCACGGATGAGCACAAAGACCTTGCTGTCACCCTGAAGGCCGCCTTCCAGATTGGCGCGGTCAAGCTGGCCAACGGCAACCGTTTCACAAAGTTCATCCTTGAACTGAAGCAAGGTAAGCTGCAGCCAGAAGATGTGACCGATGCCGCCGTTCGTCAGCTGCTGAAAGGCATCAACTTCAAGGCGTTTCTTCCATCACAGAAGATGAAAGTCATTCTCAATGACTTCATTGATGGTGGTACGCTGTCTGCCGCGGTGAAGGCAATCTATCAACTTGTCAAGGTCAACAAGCAGTATGCCACGCTGGGTCAAGAGTTCATGGAACTTGCCCGCCAGTATGTTGGTGTGCTGGGTGATGATGCTCAACCCGCCGATGAACCTGTTTCCGCTGGTTCAGCCTTCGGTGACACGGAATACATCCCTGCCGCACCAGTGTTCCAGAAGCAAGACCCGAAAGAAGGCCCCATCGATACCAATGAGGGCAACCTGTACGATATTGTAACCAGCCGCGATGCCAAGGGCCGCGCCAAGGATTTCGGTTTTGACTTTGACAACAAAGAACATGCCGAAGAGTTTGGCCGTCGGCTTTTTGATGCCTCGAATGTCAGCAAGTATAGCGCCGCAGTCCTCGCCCGCGCCCTGACTGGGACGATTCTGAAGCATAAACTGGCCGATCTGGCCCTACTGGTGCTGCTGCAAGCCGCACAAACGTATGACTACCAGAACGCCGCACAAGCTGAAGAGGACGCCAAGATTATTGACGCGAAGCTGAAAGAAATCGCCACTGGTGCTACCGTCTGGGGTATGTCGCTTGCAGACGCACAAGGCATCGTCGAGCGCAACTTCCCGAAAATGGCCACGGATGAACACTTCATCACCACGATGGTGCCAGCGGTTGAACGCGTCTTCGGTGCCAAAATTGATGCGGGGGCGCTTCGTGGTGAACTGGCCAAAGCCAACAAACCGAAACCTGAAATCGCAAAAGAACTGTTTGAAGCCCGTGGTGCGGATGTTTACGACGTTGCCCGCAAATATAACATCTATCTGAAAGACGCTTCGGCGATCAAGACGGTTGTTGGCTGGTTCGAACAGAACAAACCAGAAGTGGTGCAGAACATCAGCATTAACAACTGGCTGAAAGGTATGGGTGGGGCGATGATCGCCGCTGGTGAGCAACGGTCGTGGTTCATCGGTTGGCTGATCGCTGGTCAAGAGGCGATTCGTGCTATGTCTCCACACCCAGTTGAAACTCTGTCAGAGGCTTTTGCGAAATACCCGCAGCTGGTTCGTGGCGCTCAAGGTGTGTTTGGTAAAGACGTTACTGCGCTGACCCGCTATGTTGCTGGTGTGGTCAAAAGGGTTGTTATTGACGGCCTTCAAGGTCAGTATGGTACGGATAACTTCCTGCCGCGGTCTGAAGACAGTGTGCAGACGTTTTCCCAATACGCCAAAGCTGGCTATGTTCTGAATGACATTCTCCCATCGGATGCATGGTCGCGCCTGGCAGTTCTGGTTGCAGCGAACAAGTCTGCTGGCACAAACGCCTACTACGAAGCCATTAAGACGGTCGGTGTGAACCAACGTCAAGACGGCGAGACGATCATCATCGACGTGGGTGATGCCCCAGAGAAATTCAAGGTGTCGTTTGCCGCTTTCATTGAAGCGGGTGTTGTTAAGGCGTGTGGTCCGAATGTTGCATTTGAACTGCCGAAAGCCAAGCCGCAAGTCACCGAAGCTGATATTGTTGACATGCTGTCTGGCACGAAACGTCCAGATATTGATCTCGCGGAAAACAAAGAAATGGTTCTTTCGCTGGTCAAGTCTTGGGTTGAACGCGCTGGGAGTAAGATGCCACGCGTCGCTGTCACTAGTGAATTTGCTCTGTGGATTAAGGCGATTGCCCCAGAGTTGTATTCGTTCCTGTCACTTGTAAATCTGTATTCCGTTTCTGCCTCCAAAACTGACACTAGCATTCTGGAATCGGCGATTGAAGCCTATACACCGTCCGATAAACTGCCGATCCTGAAATGGAATGGCTTTGGTGCGGTGGATATGTTCGTTTCGATCCGCGAAAGCATTGCAAACCATCTTTCTAGCACGGTTGCGACCGTACAGGTTGACCATATGCAAGATTTCGTGCTGAATATCACGAATTTCCTGCAATTGGTCGAGCGGAAGGGAATCAATACTGTAGATGGTCTGATTCCAAGCCTGCTCAAAAACCAAACGACGAATCGTAAACTGGTGCTGCTGAATGCAATTCGTGGCGTGTATAGGGGGGCAGATACGCTCTTCGTCACCCTTGCCAAGCGTGCTGATTTGAAAGTCGAAGTCGTGGGCGATCGAATCCAGATCGAAGACAGCGAAGATATTGCTGATATCAAAGCCTATCTTCGGCCACCCGTTGTTGTTTTGACGAATGACAAAGAAAGCGGCCGTGGTCTTACGGATGACGATGCCCGCAAGATCGTGAACGCCACCGACAGAACGTTTGAGCGTGATGTTGAGCGTCTTGGCTTCAAAGAGAATGAAATCGCCGAAGCGTTCATTCGTTGGCTTGCTGGTGCCAGTAAAGCACAGATTGAAAGCGTTGCCCGTTATTCGGCCTTCACCATAACAAACCCGATGATTAAGAAGCTTCTTGCTCTTGGGGATGTTGGTGCCCAGGCGGTTTTGCTGTTCAACGTAAGAGATGGTGGTTTCGCTGCAATCAACACAATTATTCACCTGATTCCGTCTGGTCGGATTACGAAGTTTGAACCGTGGTTTGATGTGAATACCATCCGCGGCAATGCGATTCGGAGCGTCTCAACCCTGATGCTCGAAGGTGGCACGCGCGACTCCACCAGCCATTACTACGGTGATGCCGCTGGCAAACTATTCAAGCGTTTGGATGATAAGATCGGGCTTGAAACCAATGAAGTTTTGTATTCTTCCCCTCGTCGGATGATGGCGTTTTACGATGTTATTCCGACCGAAGCTATGGGTGATGCCATCAAATCCAAACTAACCAAAATGGGTTATGGTGTTCGGTTTGAAGAAAAGAAACTGGTCATTGACGTGTCGAATGACGAGTTTGCTCTCATCGATTTCTTCAAGCTTCTGACTGGGGGGAATGTTGTGCCCGAACTCACAGTTGACTATGGCAAAATCCAAACCGCGTTTGAAATTCTGTTCTCTGACGCACGCAGCAGCGAGGAAATGGAGTATCTCAAAGTGGTTTTTGACTACGCTGAACTGGACAAAATCAAGGATTCTTTGAAAACTGCGATTGCTGGTCGGGATGTGGTCAAAGACCTGTATAACTGGATGAGTAAAGGTGGTGTGTCTGTGCCACTTAAGATTGCCAGCATTGTTGAGGAACAAATCGTCAAGCTGATTCCGAACAAAATCGAGAAATTCGGTGATGGTGAGTTGACCTTGAAGTTTTATTCACGGATGGTTGATCGTGAATATGGTTTGAACTTCGTGCGGACGTTTGGAACCATTTTCTCGCGAATTGATAATATCTTCCTTCGTGAAGTCTTCTTGAACAATCTTGCAAGCCCAGATGATGTGGTGCGCGAAATGGTGGAGATTTTCGCTTCTGCTGGGGTTACCCACAGAACTGTGATTGATTGGATGAAGGAAGCGAACGTTCCAACCAAGATCATCATGGGCAAAATCAGTAAGTCGCCACTCGCCATCGCAGCCCTGACTGTCGAAGAGAAGAAAGAAGTGTATGGGGCCATTGTTGACGAAACGTATCAGACCATGTTCCTTTCCAACTGCGGCGATGATATCGCAAAGGTGGTTGATGAAGATGAAATGGTGCGCCTCGCAACTGCAGATCACTTTGGACGTGTCATCCCAGCGGCAAGGGTAATCTACGACGCATTGCCACCAAACCGACGTGCCGAATGCATCGAACGTATGGTGTCGGATACAAGCCACCTGAAAGGCCAGAACCTGAACCGCGCGTTTTTGTTTGATCAGAACTATACGCTTGAAGTCATTCAGCGCGTCGGCGCCGCCGATTTCGCAGAGAAATATAGCACGTTCTTTGGTATTGATACGATCGTCGCCGCCCTGCCGTCTTCCTTCGTTGAAGGCACCCTGAACAACGAAGATAAGATCAAGCAGTATTCGGAGATTCTGTTGGAAACTGGTGGTGAAGGCCCCAAACAGGTTGCTGAATACATCAATAAGCATCATGATGTAATCGCATATGTGGGTCTTCTGAAGTCGGCAATCCTTCTGTACGGCATCGATGTTGTTCGTCTGGTTGATAATAATCTGATTGAAGAATCGCTTGGTCTGATTGCAAAAGATGTGGCGCTGTCGAAGGTTCTAATGTCAATCAAAGACGATCCGTCGGGCATCAAACCGCTTTACAATCTCACGACGGCTGATGTGAAAAACATCATCAGGTTCAACGATCTGCCGACGCCAAGGGTGACGAAGCGGAAAGTTGGAGAGAGTGCGATTGAATACCTGAACCGTATCAAGGCCCCAACGCTGGAACGGATTGCCGTAGAATCCATGCCAGACGACGCCGAAACGATGGCCCGTCAGAGCATCGAGTATCATCGCTTCAATTCTGGCAAGCACGGTAAAATCTTCGTGAAGTTTCTGAAGAGTTACAATTACAACGCCATGAACATCGAAGCGTTCGAGCAGTTTAGGAAAGATTTGGGTGAACGCGGCATTGATAATAACGTCTTTGAGCATGCTTTCCATGGAACTGGTTCCGCAGTCGCCCCGATGATCCTGCGGAACGGCTTCAAGGTCATCAAGAGCAAGGAAGGTATTAAAGCTGGACGGATGCTGGGTGATGGGATTTATTTCTCAAACGTGCTTGACAAAGTAGCTTCGTATGTCGGAGACATGAATACCAATAACAACGGCTATGGTAGACGGTATGGCACGCGCGGCTATATCTTCGAAATGGATGCGTTGCTTGGTGTTCGTGGTGAAGACTATCAGTCGGCTGGTATTGCTGGCGCGACGTCAGGTGTATCAGTGATTAGTCCCGAATGGTGTGTGGTTGATCCCAACAAACAGCTGCTGATCAAGAAGGTTCATTTGGTGGAGTTGCATTCCATGAAAGAACTGGACAGGATTACCGCGAAGTTGGGTTCTGGTATGATCGGAGAAAACGTTATGGAAATCAAAACCTTCAAGAAGTACATTGCCAACAAAGCCCCGACTATCAGGGCTTCTTACGTCTTTGTGTTCCGCGACGGTAAGATTCCTCTGCTGGACGGTACGGCCGTTTCCTATGAAGATTTTGAGGAAACCGCCAACATCAAGAAGTACAAGACGCAACACGGCCCAGCAGTCGAAATGACTGGCGAAGGTCTGGACGAGCCGCGGTACTTCGACGTGTTGAACACCACAACATTCTTGGCAGACGCCGCCAGCGCGAACTTCTACGCTGAAGCTATCCGCAAGTCTATCTGATAGACCCTAAGCCCCCGATCAGGCACCGCGCTTGACGGGGGCTTTCTTTTGTGCTAAGCTTTAGTCTCAATCATCATTGTGGAGCAAGCATGTCGTTTCCTACACACTTTCACGGTCTGGGCAATGCAATCAACCTTCGTTGGGTTGACGATCAAGGCCGCCACCACACCGACCGTATCACTAATTGGGGTCCAACTCTATACACCACCACGAATGAGAAAGATTCTCAATACAAATCCCTGACAGGCGAGAATCTGAAGCAACTGCCGTTCGATTCGATCAACGATGCCAAAAACTTCATTGACGAATACGGTTCGGTGGAGGGTTTCCGTCTGTTCGGAAACGATAACTGGGCATACCAATACGTCGATTCCCGTTGGCCAGAAGAACCCGTTTCGTATGACGAGACAAAGATCAAGGTCTACTATCTGGACATTGAGACTGAAGTCGGCAATGAGTTCCCAGAACCGAAGCTGGCCTTGCAGAGAATCAATCTCATCACCGTGTTTGACGGAAGCACGTTTCACGTTTGGTCATTCAAGGACACTGAACTGAACGACACCGAGTATGGGTATCCAGTGGTGAAGCACTGCCTGAATCGCGAAGACACCATGCTGCGTTCGTTCGTATCTTGGATGGAAGGCAATACCCCTGATGTGCTGTCGGGCTGGAACAGTGCTGGCTTTGACTTGCTTTACATCGTCCGTCGTGTCCGTTCCCAATTGGGTGAGGATTGGGTGAAGAAGCTGTCGCCGTTCGGTCGCGTGTCTGAACGCGATCATAAGGAAGGCGACGGGGTGGATGTAACGCTTCACGGCATCGAGCACTTGGACTACATGCTTCTATTCAAGAAGTTCATCCCAGGTGAACGGGAATGGTCGCTTGATTCAGTAGCCGAAGACGTTCTGTCAGAAAACAAACTTCACAACCCGTTTTCGACGTTCCGTGAGTTCTACGAAAACGATTGGCCGACGTTCTCCCGCTACAACGTACGCGACGTTCAACTGCTGGTGAAGCTGGATGCCAAACTGAAACTCATGTCGTTGTGTTTCTCGGTGGCATATATGACGAAGGTGAACTACACCGACGTTCTGGGCACCGTGAAGGTATGGGACGCTTTCATCCAGAACTACCTGCGCTCGAAGAACCAGTTTGTTCAGGCATGCTACTCACCCCCTCCCCCAGCCGATCGGCAGATTGCTGGTGGATACGTGATGGACCCAAAGACGGGCCGTCATGCTCACGTCGTATCATTTGACGCCACATCACTGTATCCGTCAATCGTTCGTACGTTCAACATGTCAACTGAAACGTTGGTGCAGCCCGAAGAACTTCCCGATGATCTTCGGCCGTGGTTCGATCGGATTCAGATTGATGAAATCGTTGCTGGTGTGGATGAGAACCTTTCTCAACTGCTAGAGAAACACAATCTTTCCATGACCGCCAACGGTCAGTTTTTCCGTCGGGACAAGCAAGGCATCATCGCCAAGCTGATCGGTGACGTTTTCAACGCCCGCGTTGCGGCGAAGAATGAGATGAAACGTTGGAAGAAGGAACTGGTCGAACTGAAGGACAAAGAAGGTGTGGATGAAAAGTCAATCAAGCACGCCGAATCCATGTTGGCCGCGCTTGACAATCGTCAATTGGCACTGAAGATTCTAGCTAATAGCGCGTACGGCGCTTTGGCTAGCAGGTTCTTCCGCTTCTACGATTTCCGTCTGGCTGAAGGCATCACCACCACTGGCCAATCGTTCATCCAGCGAATTGGCCATGAAGCGGCTGCCTACGTCGATAAGTTGGCTGGCACCACTGGTTCGGCCATCTACACCGACACAGATTCTGTCTATCTTGGGCTAGATGATGTGGTGAAGAAGATCGGTCTGGATAAGAAGCCCATCGAAGAACGGATTACTCCAATCGATGAATTCTGCAAGGCCAAACTGGGTAAGAAAATCGCTGCTTCCTGCGAACGTTTCTCGTCTGATCTGAACACGTATGCCCGTCATCTGGAAATGAAGCGTGAGAAAATCTGTGAAGCGGGTGTCTGGGTTGCCAAGAAACGTTACGTTTTGCTGGCTTGGGATGACGAAGGTGTCCGCTACCACGAACCAAAGATTGCAGTGACGGGTCTTGAAGTGAAGCGGTCTTCCACCCCGAAGGTTGTTCGTAAGGCCCTTGGTGACGCACTGATCGTCTTTGCCAAAGGTACAGAAGAAGAGCTGCATCGACTGGTGAAGAACGCCAAGCAAGAATTCATGGCGTCGCCGCTGGTCGAGATTGCGATTCCGTCTGGTGTCAATGGTCTGAAGGACAAAGCGGATACGAAGAACATTTATCAGAAGGGTTGCCCGCAGCACGTTCGCGCGTCACTTCTGTACAATCACTTTCTGAAGCAACACAAGATCGAGGGGAAATACAACCCGATCCTTGAGGGTGGCAAGATGAAACGCGTCCCGCTGGTGATGCCAAACCCAATCAAAGAGAATGTCATTGGCTTTATTGACAAACTCCCAGAAGAGTTTGGGTTGACGCAATACATTGATTTTGATGAACTTTTTGAGAAAACGTTCATCCAAGCGGCCGACAGGATTGCACAAGCTGTTGGCTGGACGGTGGAGCCGAAGGCAAGTCTTGAAAGCTGGTTCGGCTGACCGTTCGTCGGGAGTATTGACGGACACTTGACAAGGCATCGGGTGTCTGTCATACTGCCATCACTTTCACAACACGCCTAAGGAAGGCAAACATGAAAACCGAAAACTTCGAACTCGAATACAGCAAAGCTTCCCGCCAGATCGGCTACAAAAAGCATGCTGCCAAACGTAGCTACGTTGAATCGGATGAAAAAGTGAACAACCGTATTCGTTCTGGTAAACTCGACCACGCCCGTTACGAAGCCGCGTTTGACATGGAAGAAGAGTTTGACGGTGCCACGATGCGACAAATCGAACTGCTGCAAAGGGGTTGGAAATGAGCTTGGAACAAATCATTGAATGCGTCCAGACGTACGGTCATCAAGCCTACGATGATTATGACACGTTCTATCTCGGGCGCTATACTGTGAGGGACGATGGGACAACCATTGGCGTCGCTTCCGACGAATGGTGTGCAGAACGGAATGGTGATGTGTGGCACTATAGGGGGATTACCGAACGGGAGTTCAAAGAGTTCTGCGAAGAACCGCTTCCGTCGCCATATTTCCCAGTCGAAGAAGCACACGATCTGAAGTTTGCACCGAAGATTACCGAAGACGGTTACAAGCCGTTCCTACAGGCACGATCGGATGACCAAAGTGTTTATTCACTGGTCAAAGTTGTGCGCGGTGAAGAAGACTTCCTGATCTTCGTCGCGTGGCATAGTGGTGAATTCTACCACTTTAAGAAGTACAAGGTTGACACATACGGACACATGCTTAACATTTTCACCAAAGAAACGGAAACTTTGGCTGAAACTCTTGGATATGGGGTTACACAATGAATCTGAAGCCGACCGTTGAAATCGTTCTTGATGAGAACGTTTCTATTCCTCAATATGAAACCGCTGGTGCTTCTGGTGTTGATCTGCGCGCCAGCCACGATATCACCATTCCACCAAATGAAACCCGTCTGGTGAAGACTGGTATTCGGGTTGCAGTCCCGCGCGGTTTTGAACTGCAAGTGCGGTCCCGTTCTGGCCTGGCCCTGAAACATTCCGTGTTCGTGCTGAACGGTGTCGGGACGGTGGATGCCGACTACCGCGGTGAAGTGGGCGTCATCCTACACAACGCAGGCTTTGAAGATTTCGTCATTGAGACTGGCGACCGCATCGCTCAAGGCGTCATCTGTCCAGTCATCCAAGCCGACTTCCAGCAAGTCGAAGTGCTGTCGGAAACCAAACGCGGTACTGGTGGTTTCGGTTCTACGGGGGTGAAATGAGAATGGATATCAAAGACAAGTTCAACAACATCCGCAGGGCAATCACCCTGTATGGCGATCTGGAAGATGGTTCGTATCATCTGGGTCATTGGAAGTATACGCCAGCGATGAAGACAATCGCCCACGAAGAAGCGGGTGACGAATGGTCCGCAACTGTGCGCGATGGTGTGGTCATCCTAAAGGGAATCGAAGAATCGACGTTCATTAAATGGGTGGAATGTGGTGCAGTTCCCGTACTGACGCTTCTGCACGATGGGGAAGAAGCAATCTCGGAGTTCATCAAAGAGAATACGAAGTTCGCCCAACGGATTCTAACCACGGTGACACCGCACGGTTCGCTTGTGGTGTGGTCTACAGACTGGCATGATGTGGTCCACGCACGCATTTTCGGTGAGAATGAGTTCGTCTATGATGTGATGGAAGAAGGCGTAACCGCCCACATTGTCGAAATGTTCCAAAGCAACATTTCCCCGCTGTACATCTGACCGTTTGTCGCCGACGGGTGGTGTTGACAAAGCACCACCCTTCCTGCATAATAACAACCATCGAGACACAACACATGAGGCTGATCATGTACCACGAAGCAACCCCGCGAATCATCAAGGTGTTTGAACTGGTCGGTTCTATGGCCAGCACCAATCCGAAAATTGCCCACATCAAACGTCTGTTTCATGAACAGTTCACTGTTCGCGATGTGGATAACGCGGCCAACGAAACGCCGCACATCACCGAAGCGGCGTCCGAAGGTGCATACCGCCTTGGATACTTCATCGCGCCACGGGTAGGATTCAGAAAATGAGAATGATTCTTGAATGGATCGGTGAACATCACACGATCGCATACGTCTCTGGTACGATCGGTTTCCTCGCAGCGTTTGTGCTGTTGAGGGCTGGGAAGCAGCGGCAGAAGTGGAACTATCTGTCCGTCAACCCAAAGAACCACGAACTGAACATCACCTTTGAGTAAACGACATGTTCACCATCTTTTCCGTCTTTGGCATCACTGCACTGGTCCTTCTGGTTGGCATCTTCGGCGACCTTCCATCCGAGCGATGAATGGCGCTTGACAAACAAAAGAACGTCTGTCAGAATACCACCATCAACAACACTTCGGAGTAACACACAATGTTCCCCCTGATCGCCACCGCAGCAATCGTTGTAGCACTGGTTCTGTACATCGTCGCTGAAGTGAAACAAGAGCGGGAAGAACGGTCCCGCAGTCTGACCATCACCCACAAGACGGAAGCGCAATGCTTCGCCAACCCAGATGCGGTGAATACCTTCTTCATCCGCGTTCAACCGAAGAAGCGCGCACATGATAACGTGCTGCTTGAACTGCCGAAACACCGCCAGCAATTCTTCTGGTTCAACAGCACCAAACGGGCCACCAGCGCAGACAAGGCCGCCATTAAACGGTGCCTGGCCGATGCGGTTGCGATCCGCCGTAACGTGGTGGTGGTGGCCCCCAACAAGGAAATGATTCAAGGCGTTCTGAATCTCGGCGCCAAGAAATACGGATTTAAACTTGTCTAAGGAGGACGTATGTCTCAAGCTGAAGCGGGCAAGGGTTCTGCCCCAAGAAAGAACCGTGATGATCTGGCCTATGCCAAAGGATGGGAACGCATCTTCGCAACCAAACGGAATCAAGAACAGAAACAGACAACTGATGTTCCAGTAAGGACCGCCCCATTCGGTCAGGAACGGAAGTGAACCTAGGTCAGCGCAAAACACGAAAATCGACACTGTAATTACAGTGGTTTTGGAGGCACTTTTTCACGAAAGTGCCTCCTTTCGTGTCCACCCCTTACGCACATCACATTTTGACCGAACCATCAAAATTTCCCGTGTTTTCGTGGGGCTATCGGCCTGATAGAGAAAATCTTTGAAGACGTCTTGAAAGTGCGTTCCCTTTGTGTTAGAATGGTGGCACATCAACAAGGATTAGACCGATGGAAGAACTTTACGTACAACAAAAGTATCTGATGTTCGCCAGTAGTTCCCTTTCGCAGTTCAAGCGACGGAGTGATATGCTTTGGAACTTCCGATGCCCCTATTGCGGCGATAGCCAACGGAACCAATCAAAGGCCCGTGGTTACGTCTATAGGAACAAAGAACGGCTTCTGTCATATCAGTGCCACAACTGCGGCGAGAACCACAAGTTCAAACGGTTCCTTCAAGACGTGGCGCCGAACCTATATGCCCAGTATGTGCTTGAAAGCTTTAAGGGGCAAACCGAACAGCCACGGCTGGAACCAATCAAGAACGATTCTCAAATGGATCAGAAGCCATGGCGGAAGGTTCTGGTTCCAATCGAGAAACTATCCAAGTTGCACCCAGTGCGGGAGTATGTCAAGCAGCGGGCAATTCCACAAAGCCAGTGGGACCGCCTGTTCTACTGTCAGAACCTGCAAGAAGCTGCCCATAAATTGGGCATTGATCAGGTACTACCAGAAGATGAACGGCTTGTTCTGGTTGAAACGGATGCTTTCGATGATCTGATTCTCATCGTCTGTCGTGCCATGGGTCCATCTGATCTTCGGTATGTCACCCTTAAGCTTGACGAAGACGCCCCAAAGCTTTTCGGGCGCGCACACGTTGACTATGGCAAACCAGTCTATGTGGTTGAGGGGGCCATCGATTCGCTTTTCCTTGATAACTGTATAGCTTCCCTTGATGCAAACCTGATGGCGGTTCGGCGGGGCGTCCCTGAAACGGCGCAACTGGTCTATGTCTGGGACAACGAACCGCGGTCGCCAAACACTGTTCGCAGAATGGATGAAGCAATCGCCAAGCACGCTTCAATCGTCATCTGGCCATCCCATATTATGGAAAAGGACGTGAACGACATGGTTCTGAACGGCAAAGATGTGAATGAAATCGTGAAGGCCGCTACATATTCTGGAATAGGCGCACGCCTAAAATTCTCAACATGGAAGCGAACCGATGAATACGCAACACGAAGGAAAGCCCCTAGAAGAATCGTTTGACCTGTTCTTCAATACGCTGCAACAGGAATATGAGCGACGGCTGAAGGAACTGAAGTACAAGATTGGCGAGAACGGCTTCATCAAGCGCGAAGGCTGCGACCGATGCCCAGAGACTGGACGATTCAAGCCATGGCAATAATCGGAATCGACTATAGCTACACCAGCCCAGCGATTACGGTTCTCGGCAATGACTTCAAGTCTTCCACCGTCTACTACATGAACCAGAAGAAGAAGGTAGTCGCACAAGCCCAGAACTATAAAGGTACGCTGATGCTGAAGGATTGGGCTGCCCAAGTGGACCGCTTCGAGAACATCGCCAAGTGGGCCGTTGAATCGATTCGGCCGCACTGGACGGACGGAAGCGTCATCTACCTTGAAGGGTATGCATATGGTGCTGGTGCAGGCCGCGCCTTCGACATTGCCGAGAACGGCGGGATGTTGAAGTATCATCTGAAGCTGGCTTTCGGTGCTTACCCCGTCATCCTCCCACCCACTACCGTTAAGAAACACTGGTGCGGCCGAGGAAACGGGAAGAAGGAAGATATGGTACAAGCCCTAGAAGATAAGGAAGGTGTGAACATTGTCAAGTGGTTGTGCATGGATAAACTTGACAGTCCAGCCCATGACATTGTAGATTCTTACGCTATCGCAGTGACTGGGAGAGATACACATGGCAACAGCAAATGAACTTCTAGCAGCCGCAGCGGCAATCGTTGCATCCGAGGCGACTTGGGTCAAATACGACAATGCCACTGACGGTTCTGGTCGGTTCGTTCCAATCGGAAACCCAAATGCGGAAAAATTCGATGTTTACGGGGCGCTTCTGAAGGCCCACTGGGAAAGTGGCAATGGTTCGTGGGTGGAGTTTCACGAAGCATACGAGATCGCCCGTGGCCGCATCCCAGCGGATTTCAGAAACCGTGACATTGAAGACTGGAACGATTGGGGAACGTTTGAGAACGCCATTCATGTTCTGACTGGCGGCGGGAACATTCCAACCCCACCACCAAAACCAAAACCGAAACCAGACCCAGAAATCATCGTGACGGTTCTTGGGACGGAAAACAATGAAATGGTTGTGTTTGACAGAAACGTCGTGATTCAAATTTAAAGGGATGAAATGGCAACGACATATCAACCAAAAGGCATCTGGGAACTGACCCAAAAGGTCATTCTCGATGGTTCGGAGCAGGTTCTTATAGCGGACGGGTTTCAAGCCAAGCGCGTCAGCGTCAGCGACGTTCTTGCTGGTGCTGGTGCTGGTCTGTCTCAAGCCGACCGAACCAAACTTAATTCTGCGGTGACAGCTGCCCAGATGAATTCTGCGGTGGAAGCCGCAAAGACACAGCTTGAACAGAGCATCACTTCTGGTCTGGCCACCAAAGCGAACGCTACGGACCTGAACCAGAAGGCAGACGTTTCCGCCCTGGCGGCGTATGCCACCACGGAAGCAGTTTCTGATCTGGTCAAGAAAGTGAACCAGAAAGCGGATGCCACTGCTCTGGCACCACTGGCAACGACGCAAGCACTGAACACGCTTGCAACCACCGTAGCCAACAAGATCGATGCAACCGCTCTAACCCCTTATGCCACCAAAGCGTATGTTGATCAGAAAGTCGGTACTGCTTTTGATCCGTCTGTTCTGGAACCGCTGGCCACCAAAGAAGCGCTGGAAGAACTGAAAACCGTGGTTGCTGGTAAGGCCGCCAAAACGGACCTGACTTCTCTGGCAACGAAAGGCGAACTGCAGACGCTGGCCACAACCGTTTCTGGGAAGGCCGATGCCTCCGCTCTTGCTACACTGGCCACTAAAGAGGATGTTGATAACGTTTCTCAACAACTGCGCCAGAAGGCAGACGTTGCCGCCCTGAACGGCTATGCGACCACTGGTGCACTGGCCACCGTTCAAACCGCTCTCGACGCGAAGGCTGATGCTGCGACCCTGAATTCAGCCATCCAGAACATTACCACGCTTCAGCAAGTACAGGCCACCAAAGCGAACACTTCTGATCTTGCTGCTCTGGCAACGAAGGATGATGTGAATCAGGCAGACGAACGGATCAAGGCCGATCTTGCAAAGAAAGTTGATGCCGAAGAAGGCAAAGGACTTTCTACCAATGACTTCACAAATGCCCTGAAAGCCAAGCTGGAAAACATGGCTTCTGGCGCTGGTGGTTCCGCTTCGCTGGATGACGTGAAGGCCACAGTGGAAACGGAAGTCAAGAAATCGATTGGTGCCCTGAATCTGGATACCCGTTTCTCTGGCAAGGCGGATGTTACTGAACTGGCGAACTACGTCACAACCACCGATTTCAATGGTTACAAGACGGAAGTGTCTGCTGCTCTGGGCGAGAAAGCCACGACGATTCAGGTAAATGCTGCTGTTGCTGGTCTGATCAGTGAAACGGCCGCCGATGGCAAGTATGTTTTGAAGGCCGATCTTGCCACGCTGAAGACGGAAGTCGAAGGTAAAGCAACCGCTGCTGATATTACCACCGCGCTTGCTCCGTACGCGACCACGAAAGCATTGACTGACGGTCTGGCAACGAAAGCGGACGCTTCTGCTCTGACTGGTCTTGCCACGACGGAATCTGTGTCTGAAACTCTGAAGGGCTATGCCACTAAGGAAGATATCAAGGGCATTGCAACGTCTGGTGCGATCAAGTCGATTCAAGATACGCTGGACACGAAGGCCGACAAGTCGCAGCTGTCTTCGCTGGCAACCAAAGCAGAAGTCACTACCGCTCTTGCTGACAAGGCTGATACTTCGGTTCTGACGAACTATGAAACGAAGGCCGATCTAACTGATAAGCTTTCTCAAAAAGCCGATGCTTCCGCCCTGACTGGTCTGGTCCGCAGTTCCGATCTGACTTCTCTCGCCACGAAACAAGAAGTACAGACACTGGCCACAACTGTTTCTGGTAAGGCTGATACATCCGCACTGGCAACCCTTGCTACGAAGCAGGAACTAACCGACGGTCTGGCAACAAAAGCGGAATCGTCTGCTCTTACTTCTCTGGCAACCAAATCAGAACTGTCTGATCTTCGTACGATCGTTGACGATAAGATCGATTCCTCCGACCTTGATGACTTTGAAACCACGGCTGAAGTGGATCGTAAACTTGGGCTGAAGGCAGACGCTTCTTCACTGGCAAACTACGAAACCAAAACGGACCTAACAACGCGGCTTGCTGGTTATGCCACGAAGGAAGATATCAAGGGCATTGCTACTGATGGTGCTATCAAGTCGATTCAAACCGAACTTGAAAAGAAAGCCACCAAAGCCGAACTGACGGAACTGGCAACCAAACAGGAAGTGCAAAACCTGTCTGGCGTCGTTTCTGGTAAAGCTGATGCAACCGCCCTGACTGGTCTTGCTACCAAAGAAGATCTGAAAGCAAAAGCCGATGAGTCGGCGCTTTCTTCGTTTGCGACGAAGACTGAACTGAATGAAATCAAAGCCGATCTCACCACCCGCCCTACGACGCGCGATCTGGCTAACTTCGTCACGTCTTCAGATTTGGCCGAAGTTAGCAGAACCGTTGCTACTAAGGCCAACGCATCGGCGCTTGACGATTATGAACGGAAGAGCGATCTTCAGACGAAACTGGCGACGAAGGCAGACACTTCGGTACTAAGTCGGTATGCGTTGAAAACGGAAGTACCAGCTGCAGTCGATACCAGTTCATTTGCGACCAAAACCGAACTGACTGGTTATGTCCAGAAGGAAGAAGGAAAGGTTCTGTCTTCAAACGATTACACGAATGCCCACAAGGCTGCCGTTGACGGTATCGTTGGGAAGACGTTCCTGTCAGCAGAAGCGAACATCAATGAATATAATCTCCATGGTTATCGCATTACAAATCTGCTGTCACCAGTGAAGGCGGAACATGCTGCTAATAAAGAGTATGTGGACGCGCGGATCAGCGATTTGTCGAGCACGTATGTTCTGCGGGAGAGCGGGAAGGGTCTTTCCGAGAACGATTTCACCGCCGCCCTGAAGAGCAAGCTTGAAACGATCAACATAGCCAACTTAATGGGTCTTGTTGGCCCGTCTGGTGGTTGGGATGCAAGGACGAAAGTTGTTGATAATGTGGCCGACCCCGCCGCACCAGCACACGCGGCGAACAAGCGCTACGTTGATTCGGCCGTCGGCAAAATCGATCTTAGCGGCTACGTACAGAAAGAAGCTGGCAAGGGTCTTTCTGAAGTCAACTTCACGAACGCCATTCTGAATGATCATAATACGGTTGTGGCGGCCCTGCGTAACCGTGTTGTAATGTCTAGAGGCACCGCCAACGGCGCTCCATATGATGCGGAAAACAGGAACATTGAGCGCGTGCTTGCGCCGACGCTTGATCTTCACGCAGCAAACAAGGCATACGTTGATGCGAAGGTTAGTGCTGTTACAACAGACATGTCAAAATATGTCATGAAGGATGGTAACAAGGGACTGTCAGAAAATGACTTCACCACCGAGTATCGGAATCAACTAACATCGCTAAACAACTATTTTGGCGGAATGGTGGCACTTCGTCGTGCCGCCAGCAGCACCGCCGCGTTTGATGCCGATGGCCGTCGCATTACTGGCCTTGCGGCACCCACAGCCCCGACGGATGCGGTGCCTAAAACGTATGTTGATTCTGCGGTTGGAACTGGTTTGGCAAAGGCGACTGTCGGTCCGAACATTGGTCAATGGGATGCGAAGAATCTGCGGATTGTAAACGTTCCGACGCCAACCCAAAATACGGATGTGGCAAATAAGGCATACGTTGATGGGAAGATCAATTTCTCGGGAACACCACTGACATATAGCAGCACAACCATCGTAACGCAGGCTGGCGGCATTTCTGGCTTGATTAAAAACGTTACTGACGGCATTCGTTTCCAAGGTGCGGTATTAGCTGATACCAATGATGGTCATACTGTAAACGATAACGTCATTGTTACTGCGGGAAGACTGCGTGATGTGATTTCTCCAGTGACAGCGGTCGGTTCTACCACGACGGCGACGTTTGCGAATGCCGCCGCTCTGCGGGTTACCAAAACGATTGATGCCACTGGTCAGGAAATCCGTGGTAACCTTGTCATTGATAGTGCGGTGAACAATCGGAAGAACAGCACTGATCCAGTGTCATATGCTGTCTTTAACAGTTACTTTGTCCAAGGTGGTAACGATCTGCACATGCCCCGTCACACGTATTTCAGGGCTAATGCTGGGCTGGCAAGTGTCAATAGCAGGTATAATAAGGACACTGGTTATGGGTTCATTTCATCCGAAACGAACCCCGCAATGTCAAATAAGAACTTGTTTACTGCGTTTCAAGACATTCCGCCGCTGGTTCGTTGGATGTTCTCTGCCTTTGGGTTCAAATCCATCACTACCACCCCGACAGCGGATAGGACGGACAATAAGCAAGGGACTGTTGGGGGCGGCTTCTGGAACACACCACCTGGTGGCTCCATTAGCGGATTCCAACTGCCATCGTGGTTGGGCGGCTGGGCCGTGTTTGGTGGGCATATTTCGAACGTCCCGACTAATTTGCTGGTGGATGTTGCGTGGCCTGTGTCTGGCGTAACAAGTTCGTGGTGCGTGATGAATCCGTTTGCTGGTAATGCAAACTACTTCGCTACGGTTCACCCATCAAAGTTTATGCGTTTTATTATTAAGAATGCATATAACAATGGTGAAGCAAGCCAGCGCATTTCCGTGTTCTTCCTTGCAGTAGTCAAAGCTTCTACATAATCCCCTTGGGCGGTTCGTCGGTTAAATACTGATGACCGCCCATTTTCTTAACAGAGATTAACGATGGCCACCACTTATCAACCAAAGAACATTACTGAACTGGACCAAATCACCCCAGACGGCACAGAATCGGTTCTTGCCGCCCAAGGGTATGCCGCAAGGCGTGTGACGATCCAGTCTATCGTGAATCTGGTTGGATTCACGCAGGAAGTGAAGGACAAGATTTCCAAGATTCCAGAACTGCCAATCCAGCGGTTTGAACTGGATGCGGTGAAAACGCAGATGATTCAGAAGGTGGACGCTTCGGCGCTTGCCCCCTATGCAACCACCGCATATGTGGATCAGAAGGTCGGGTCTATTGTTGTTCCCGCACCAGACCTGTCTTCATATGCCACGAAGCTGGAACTGCAGACGCTTTCAACAGAAGTCGCTTCGAAGGCAACCCAGCAGAACATTCAGACACTTCAACAATCACTGAATCAGAAGGCGAACAGCACTGATCTAACCACGCTGGCAACGAAACAGGAACTGACCCAAGCGACCGCGCGCATCAAAGCACTAGAAGATCGTCCTAGCGGTTCGGGTGAATCGTTTTCAGGCAACATGGGTGGCAAGGCCATCGAGAATGTGGGCCAGCCGACCAAACCAGCCGATGCGACAAATAAGCAGTATGTTGATTCGGCGGTCGCCGCCGCTGGTGAGAATGCTTATCAACGGGCGAAAACGTATGTTGATACCCGCCCCAGCGGTTCTGGTGGTCTGTCAGAAGCTGCGGTTGATCAGAAGATTTCTCAAGCAATCGCGCCACTGGCCAAAACAACGGACATGACCACGGCGCTTTCTGGGAAGGCGAACAATTCTGATATCCAGTCGCTGCGAACTGAACTTGCACAAAAAGCCGACACATCGGCCATCCCGAACGTATCGAGTTTCATCACCGCCGATGCCCTGACGCCCTACGCTCTGAAGACAGATATTCCAGCGGTTCCAGACGTGTCTGGTTTCGCCCGCAAGGACGAGATTCCTAACGTTTCTGCCTTTGTTACACAAGCAGCACTTCAACCATACGCACTACGGTCTGAACTCCCTCAAATCCCCGATCTTTCAGGCTACGCTCTGAAGTCGGAGATTCCGCAACTACCTGATCTGTCGGGTTACGCGCGGAAATCCGAACTTCCAGCCCCTGTTGATCTGTCTGGTTATGCTTTGAAGACGGAAGTCCCGTCCGTTTCTGGTTTGGCCACTAAGGCCGAACTGGCCGACTACGCCAAGAAAACGGACATTCCAGAAGGGCAAGACCTATCACAGTATGCCAAAAAGTCGGAACTTCCTTCGGTCGCTGGGCTTGCCACTAAACGGGAAGTGGCTGATGGACTTGCTGGTAAGGCAGATTCAAGCGCACTGGGTAACTACGCTCTGAAGTCAGAACTCCCAGTGGTGCCAGACGTTTCCCGCTTCATCACAGCGGATGCTCTTGCACCGTATGCCAAGACGGTTGACATTCCTTCGGTCGCTGGTCTGGAAACCACAAAGGCCGTGGATGCGAAACTGTCTCAATATGTGAAGAAGACGGAACTTCCAGCCCAACCAGACCTGTCTTCATATGAAACGACGGCTGAAGTAGATCGGAAACTGGCACTGAAAGCTGACGTGTCGGCGATTCCATCTTTGGCGAACTACGCAACCAAAGATCAGATTCCAGATACGTCAGCGCTGGCGACCAAAAAGGAACTGAAGACCTACGCGCTGAAAAGCGAACTTCCGCCCGCGGTTGATACGTCAACGTTCGCCACGAATGCTTCGGTTGATGAGAAACTGTCCCAATACCCGAAGAAATCGGAAATCATCCCAGCACCAGACCTTTCAAGCTATGCGACGATGGCCGTTACTGACGGGCTTCAGTCGCAAATCAACAAGAAAGTTGAACAGTCTTATGCTGACACAACGTATGCGGCTAACCTTACGGTCAATACGAAGGTTGTGCAGTGTCTGGCGGATGCGAAGGCTTATACTGATCAGAAGATTGCTGCGATCGGTGGTGGGGGCTCTGGTGGAAATACGGCAGAACTTGAAGCCAAGATGAAACTGTATGTGCAGTCGCGGGTCGGTGGTCTGGTGACGAACGGCACTGGTCTGCTCAAGAACAATGAGAACTTTTCTCAATTCACGTTCGATCCAGCGGAAGTGTATAGTGGTTTCGGTTCGTTCAAAATCACTGGTTCCAATCAGGTTACCACGATGGACGAAGTGATCCCAGTTGACCCGAACGGTACATATGAGTTTTCGTTCGCAACAAAGGTTGAGGACGGCACCAAAACGACGAAGATGTATGCGCTGGTGGATTGTCTGGACATCGACGGTTCACAGATTCTCCCGATGCACGTCAAAACATATGCGGTTACGTTGGCCGAAGACCTCGAATCGGGTTCGACTACCATCAAGATTATTCCTGATGATGTTGCCAAGCTGAAGGCCGCCGCTGGTTGGCGGTGGGGTAGCGGGGAGTTGATGTACATCGCCAACGGCAAATACACCAGTCAGTCGGGCTACCACTACCCAGAAGGCACGTATTCGAGAAACATTCTCAACAGCGCTGGCGTGGCGAACAACAAGACCACACTTTCAGACGATGGTACGTGGGTGATTGGTTCTTCGCTTGTGGTTTCCGAAACTATCAAGGCTGGCAAGAAACTGATTGTGTCGTTTGATGGTGGCGTCTATTCATATTGGATGACGAACGTCCGTGATGCCGTCTTGACCGATGACTGGCAGGTGTTTACACTTAAAGAACAGATGAACAAGGTTCTCCGTCCAGCAACCGCAACGATCAAGATTGGTTGGTGGACAAACCGTGGTCAAGCCAACACCACATACATTTCTAACGTGTCATTCAGGCAGGTGTGAGAATGATTGATGTTTCTAAATTTGGGGCGGGCGGTGATGGTACGGACCAAACCGCCCAGATCAGAACAGCGATGAACTCTGCCCAGAAGGGTGAAGTGGTCTACTTCCCCACTGGACTGTACAATATCAAAGGTGAAGTGTCCATTCCGCCGAACGTCGCTGGGATTGAATGTGCGGATGAAGCGGTGTTCACGCTAGATGCTAGGGAAACGCGCTGTGGGTTTCTCTGGCGTTCGCCGACAAACGTCTTCTGGCGCGGTGGAACATTCATCGTCCTTGGGGCGCATGAGCACCATGAGGCGGCCATCCACTGCCTTGATGCCGACGGTCTAGAAATCACGAATGTGAAATTTCGTGGTGATGGTCCAGACGATCGGATGCAGAAGGGTGCTGCGGTGTTTGTCCGCGGTCGGGAGAAACCAGCGAGAAACGTTATCATCTCTGGTCTGAATATCAAGTCGCTGATCGGCACGGACAAGACAACGCCCGTGCCACTACGGATTGATGGGAAACTCCCAGGCGTTCAGCGGGACCATTGGAAGGCAACCAAAGCGCCGCTTGCGTCTACGGTTCCCCCACAGAACATCGTGGTCAGGAATAATCTGGTGGATGGCGGCTACTATGGGTGTGACTTTTCTGGTGTGGAATCGTCTGTCATCGAGTTTAACACGTTTGTCAACAATACCCGCGGTGTGTCTGCCCAAGACTGCAGCAACTATAACGTTATCCGTTACAACACCATCAAAGAGAACGTTTCTGCTGGCATTCACCTTGCCTACGGCTCGTCGTACAACGTGGTGGCACACAACAGCCTGACCAGCACAAAAGCACACGGCGAGGGCATGCTTCAAGCCTATGTTGCGGCCAAATACAACCGTTTCGAGGGGAACTATACCCACTGCGAGGGTACTGGTGCGAAGTATCACTTCTACGCGGGGATTCATGCCGACGGAAACCAGTGCGTGGACAACGTGTTCTCTGGGGTTGCTTCCCGCGCCTTCATAGCAGCCGAATCAGACTGGGACAGCACGCTTCCATTCACCTACCATCGGGCCTTCAACGCACCAAACGATGACCACTACGCCAACACTGGTACGAAGGACGTTCTGTTGATGCGAAACGTTATCAATGGCGAAGGGCTGAAGGTGGTTCTTGGGGCCATCGGGGCATATCCGCTGGAAGTGGTGTACAAAGACAAATACGACGTAACACGGATTGGGGAACCAACCGTACGATGAACGGACGGGCCATCTTGACAGGTGGCCCGTTTTCTTTTATACTATCGCTTTCCTCTCTTGGGAGATTCGTATGTACAAAGAATTTGAGATTGACGGCGTGAAATACTTCTACTGCACCATTGGCCAGAAGGTGGTGTGCCCAGATACGTTTGAACTGGTTGGCGCCACCGAGGGCGTCTATGAAGTCAACGGTGTCAAGCTGGATGAAGCAACCGTTCTGGGTCTGGTGCAAGAATGATCCGCTATGCTGGTCGGAAGTTTCATCTAGAACGGCAGATAGAAGAACTTCTGGTCGCCTCTGGCCATCGGCGGCTCGCGGAACTGTTTGGTGGTAGTGGCTTCTTCACATACACAACTACACTGAAAGCAGATGTACTTTCGGATGTAGATGAACGTCTGCTGAACTATCATCGGTGGCTGGCGACGAAGGACACTGCGGAACTGGTCCAGTGGCTGAATCGCCGTCTTGGCGAATGGCGCGGTACGAAGGAAGAATACGACGGTCTGAAAGAGTATGTGTTCGGTCAAGAACCAATCCTTTCCGCAGAATACGTTTCCGCTTGGGTCTTCTATGGTTCCGTGACGTTCGGGCGGTCATTCGACAAGAACAAGGGGCCAGCAAGGAATGAACGTGGCGGCAAGATAGAATCCGACGGCATTCCGCAGACGTGCAAAGACTTACTGTGCGTTAAACCAGAACCGAAACGGATCATTTGTCGTGGATACGAAGAAGCACTGAAGCACACTTCCCCAGACACCCACGTTCTGTTTTTGGACCCGCCGTATCCAGAAACGAATAGTGGTTACTATAAGGAAGACGCCTGGACCCTGGAACGGATTCAGGGAATCGTCGATGCGCTTCTGAAAGACGGCTATCAGATGGTAGTAACACTCAACATGCCCCTCAAAGGGCTAGAACTTGTGCATTCCGTCACGAAGACCAGCACGAAGAACAGCTATGGCCCAATCAAGCAGTTTGACGATTTGGTCATGACGAACATCAAGCGCCCAACGGTCGATTTCTGGGGATGAAGTGGCAAAAGCGTAACAAACGAATCGATTAGCCTCGAAACGTAACAACCGCCTGTCGGACCTGATAAACGGTCTTGACGGGCCTTTTTCTTTGCCACATAATGGCATCACTTTCAACGAACCCCAACGGGGAACCAAATGCAAGCCAAAGCCAAGAACATCCAAGCTGCACGTTTCCAACACACCTTTGAAAACATGTGCTGCTACGCCAAGGGAATCGAGCGGAATGCCAGCCTCCTTGGCTGGATCGAACTGACCACGACAAACCGCCCGAATGCCGAAGGCGTGATTGATGTGCGGTACCGCGGCAACCAATACTTCATCGGCGGCTTTGGCGAACGGAAGTTCATCGCCAACCCAGCCGAAGATTGGATCGTGGTAGAAGGCAGAAAGACCCCGATCTTCTACAACACGACGGCAGCAAAATTCGAAGACATTGACGGCTACAAGTAAAGCAAGGCAATACGGTGGGGCTTGACGGCCCCTCCAAAACGGAATAGAATGATAACAATGGGTAGTTGGATACCGAAAGAACGGAAGGAACAGAAACCTTCTGACACATCGAAACGAAACAACCGCGACTGGTTCTAATCTGGGGTAAGCAAAATGAAAGCATGGTATCTGGTGGTTCGTGGTGGTCTGGCTGGCAAGTGCTTCGAGTTTGACCACTGCCTTCCGAACGGACGGTCGGTGCTGAAACGTGAGAATCCCTTCATGTCCGTAGAAGTGGCCGATGCGGATATGATCCGTATCACCACCAGCGAACTGCAAACGTGGCTTCTGAAGAAAGAAATGCGGATGGAGGAAACCAAATGATCGGAATGGAAATCTCAATCAGCGACTGGGTGTACATCAAGAAACACCCAAACATGGGCCGCGTTGCGTGCGTGGAAGGCATTGAAGCGGTGAATCCAGACGGCACGCTTCTGCTGACCCTGACGGGACCGAACCTTTGCACCACAGCTGGTATCCCGTCAAAACGTGTCGTGGTGTCAACAAAAGACATTGCCCCGATTTCACCTAACCATAGTGTCCGCGCCATGCTGAAACTGGAAGCAGAACTGATGGGCTACACTAACCGCAAGGCTGGCGGCAAATGAAAGAGAAACACAAGCGGCTTTACATGCGGATTGCTGGTACGGTCGCATCCACTTCAACCGCAGAGAAGCTTAAGGTGGGTGCCGTGGTGGTGAAGGATGATCGTATCCTGTCCATCGGCTATAACGGCACGCCCCCGAACTACGATAACGTTTGTGAAGATGTGGTTGACGGTCAACTGGTTACCAGACCAGAAGTCATCCACGCCGAACAGAACGCAATCTACAAGATGGCCCGCGACGGACAGGCGGCAAAGGATTCTGTGATGTTCGTTACACACGCCCCCTGTATGATGTGTGCGCGGTCTATTGCCACATGCGGCATATCCAAGGTATACTATGGCCATGCGTACAGGGATTCGTCTGGCATCGAGTTTCTGTCCAAACTTGGTGTTGCGACTGAACAAATGGAGATTGGATCGTGGGAGTAAACAAAGAAGCACTTACACGTTTTGAGGTGCTGGCAAGCATTGTAGATTGGTATGGCGTTACGTTTGAAGACACCGAGGCGTGGACCATCAAGCATCTGGATGATTTCTGTGTCGTATGGGACTACATGGCCCAGACCTGCACGCTGTCATACGACGTTGACGGCCATCGGTGGTCGGTTCATCGTGAAGTCATGGGTCTAACCTACGATGGCATCACCGAAGATGATTTCCTTATGGTGGTTGCCGATCCTTGGGAACCCGTCTCGACTATCGAAGCTGGTGGCAAAGACGAATCGCTGATGATTGAAGGTTTCACCCACGGCCTGTCGCTGCTTCTGAATATTGGTGGTGATCGCCCGTCCATCCGTCTGTATGGCGACAAAGAAACCTTTGCGGTGGTCTTTGTTGGTTATGCGGTGACGAAGATTTTTGTGATGCATTCTAGGCTGGACGCAGAGAAGATCGTCAAGAAACACCTTGGGTCAGTCCTTGAGGCAGCCTTCGATAAAATCGAAAATTAGACCACTATAAAACAAGGGGTCAAATGAGCACTTTTTCATGTTTTTGTTCATGGTGGGGTGGTGACACCATCGAACATAGTCAAAAACGGTTTTGTTCTAAAACCCCTTGATTTCCAGTGTCAAAATTTGGACAAAAGAAAGGCCCCAAGGATCGCTCCAAGGGGCCTAATTTGTTTCTACCGTACTTACTTTCGCTTCTGAACCGTGATTGAATGTAGTGCAATCACTGCCTCCAATTCACCAATCCGTTTGTCACTTTCGCGAAGCTGATGCATCAGACTAATGTTCTGTGCGTGCACCTTGTCCAGTTGCACACGGGTATAGTCAAGCTGTTCTGAAAGCGCCTTGACTTGCGCCATAAGCGTTTCAACTTGCATCTTGTGCATTTCCACATCGTTTCGCCGCTCTTCCTGTTCCGTTTTCTTGTATCGCAGATACGTTCCGACGCCCAGAAGGAAACAAGCAACAATGACGCCAAAGCCTTGGGGTAGTAGTTCAAGGAGTTTTGCTCCCTGAAAGATCATGTCCATCTGGTTCCCCCGTTAGTTCCAGCGTGTCTTGACAAAACGCCAAACCACGCTATAATGCCATGACGTTGTATTTATGAACACGTGAACAAACTGTTAAAAGGGGTTGACAATTGTTCAAGAAAACTTTACATTCTGGCGGTAAGGAAATGACCGTCGGTCTGGTCGGAATGCTGATCTTCATCGGGTTCTTCGTGCTTCTGACCGCTTTCGTCCTCACCCAGCTTTGGGTGACTTTCGGTGTATTCGGCATCATTCTGTTCGCACTTCTGACGGTTTCCGTTGACGCTGGCGGCAGAACCTATGAACTCCCGATCCCACACAATGTCAAGCTGTTCTCGCAACTGACTATCGTCGTAGTTGCGGTGATAGTCAATCTGATCAAGGGGTAAACACAATGAGCGTAGTCTCCACAATCCAGCAACTGGCCGCAACATCGTCCAGAACAGACAAGATTGCTATTCTGAAGAAGACGGACAAGCTCTTCCAACAGTTTCTAGTGGCCGCATATGATCCCGTGGTGTCGTATGGTGTCATCCAGATGCCAGACGTCCATGGCGATCAAGATACGCTGGAATCGATTTCTGGCATCATTCTCGACGAACTGCTTCCGAATCTTGCTAGCCGCAAACTGTCTGGGAAGGCTGCACAGATGGCCATCGAACGGGTTCTTCTGAAGCTTAAGGCCGAAGATGCGGATGTGTTGAGAAACGTTATCAGGAAAGACCTGCGGTGTGGGATCAACACTGGCACTATCAATACCGCAATCAAGGGCCTGATCTTCGAACCACCATACATGCGGTGTTCGCTGAAGGACAAGTCCAACATGAAGAAGTGGGATTGGTCGGAAGGCATCTTCAGCCAGACGAAGGCTGACGGGATGTTCATCAATGCCATTGTCGGTGTTGATGGCGTCCAGTGGATGACACGCAACGGCCAAACGTTCCCAGAAGGTTCGTTGGGAAAGGTTCTCAACTCCGAAGCACTGCGGGTTCTGAAACCGAACCACGTGTACATGGGTGAACTGCTGGTCATCGAGAACAACACTGTTCTTCCGCGTGAAGTTGGGAACGGTGCCCTGAACTCTGTTCTGAAGGGCGGGTCGTTCGAACCAGACCAGCAACCGATTCTGAAGGTGTGGGATGTGGTATCTGTGGATGAATGGCGTGCTGGTTCATCAAACCACGTCTACAATCTGCGTCTGGCCGAGTGCAGGATGATCCCCGAAAGTCAAGTCATTTCTGTCATTGACACGCGCGTCGTGTATGACATGCAAGACGCTATGGCCCACTATAGGGAACTGGTTGCCAACGGCGAAGAAGGAACGATTCTCAAACACCCAGATTTGCTTTGGAAAGACGGCACTAGCAAGGATGCGGTGAAGCTGAAGGTTGAAGCCGACGTTGACCTTGTGGTTGTGGGCTTTGAGCAAGGCAAGGGTAAGTTTGCTGAAATGGTGGGTAGTCTGACGTGCGAAACCGCCGATGGTGGCATCCGCGTGAACGTGTCTGGGTTCACAGACGATATGCGGAAGCACATCACGGAAAACGTTGACCAGTGGATCGGAAACAAGGTCATCACCGTGCGGGCAAACGATATCATGGAAGCAGACCCCGTGTCTTCGCTGTTCCTACCGCGGTTCGTTGAAGTGCGGGAAGACAAAGACACACCAGACACCACCACCAAGGTCTTCGAAATCTTTGCCGCCGCTTGTCGCTGACGAACGGCCTTGACAAACGAAGTGGTTTCCTTCAGAATACACACCATCGAAACCAAACACCACTAGGTGCTACGATGCAAATCAAAGAAAGCCACTTCCAACACTTCATCCAGCTGAAAGACGCCATCAAGGCGCAAGCGAAGGATACTTGGATTGAAGAAGGTGATGACGGATGCATCTGCTGGGATCAGGGAGAATGGTTCCTGACTGTGAAGAAAGACGGTTCAGAACAGGAGATTAGCTTCCACCCCACAGATGACAAGAACATCGATTCAGTCTGGGTTGTGACGTATCTTCCCTTCCGCGGTTCCATGGAATACACGCTGAACCCCGAAGAGTTTCTGGAGAAGCAACTGTGAAGAAAGCATATGTGACGGTTGGCGTGAGCGCGTCGGGGAAGAGCACTTGGGCGCGTGAGAAAGCCAAGGAAACGGATGCACAGATCATCGAGCGCGATTGCATCAGGAAGGCGATGATGATCAAGGCTGGCATCAGCCACGATCTGGACTGGTCCAAGTGGCGCTTCGGATGGGAACGCGACGTTACGAAGACATGGGATGGTCTGCTTGATTCTGCTTTGCAGTCTGGCCGCGATATCATTATTGCTGACACGAACCTGAATGAAACTCGACGCGCCGTACTGATTCATACTCTGGTTGAGGCTGGCTTTGATGTGGAAGAGAAGGTCTTCGACATTCCACTTCAGACGGCCATCAGACGCGACCGTTCAAGGGGCTTGCGCTCCGTCGGACAAGATGTTATCATGAAGCAGTATGTGCAGTTTGCCCAACAGTTCAAGCCCCAATACGTCTACACCAAAAACTACATTCCGACTGTGGTTCTGTCTGGTGTCAGTGAGAATCCGTTTGAAGGCAAACTGGTCGGGCTGAAAGTCGGGAACGATTCTCAACGCGCGCAGTTCGTTTCACCCACAAGCAACAAGGAAGAGCAACGGGATTGGCTTGAAAATCTGCTTGACAGCGGTGCATTCAAAGCGTATACTGTTGAAAGTGTCATCGAGGCCGATCCGATTTCGGCGGTTATCTGGAAGTCTCGCGGTTTCAAGAACGTTTTTCATCAAATCTAAGGAGTATTCGTCATGTTCGTACAGAAAGAGTATGTTCTCGCCCGTCTGGGGCAGATTCTCGAACAAATCGAGAAAGTGGAACCTGATTACATCGCCCTTGAAGGCACCCCGACCGCCTTCCGCGATATCAAAACGAATTTGAAATACCTGATTGGTGACTTGTACTTTGCGCCAGACAGCAAGCGCACGGATGATCTTAAATCGGGAAAGACATACTACTTCCACAAGCGGTACTTTGAACGTGACGAAAACCACTTTGTCCGTCGTGTAAGTGCCACTGGTGGTCTGTGTGTGGGCGCCAAGATCGTCGGCGACACAATCCACTTCGGCTTCTGTGTCACCCCCAAAGACGAACAGTATGACAAAGCATTCTCGCGTGCCTTCGTTGACCGCGAACTGCGGGACCCGACGGTCACAGAGAAACTGCCGAAAGAAGTCGGCAACATCCCAGAAATGCTCGAAGCGGTTCTGGATGATGTTCTGTGTGATCGCGGTAGTATGCGATACACTGGCCAACGGATTGAAACCATCAAACGTGTTTACAAAGAGGTGCGGTGGTAATATGGACGTTCAAACCAAATTTCGGATTCTGAAGCTGGTCCTTGAAAATTTCGGCTTCTCTGATTTAATCAACCCACACAAACGTGAACTTGGTCTGGTTCGCTACAACCCAGATAACAATGAACTGGAAAGTGTGGCCGAAAGCCCACTTGGTGGGTCCGAATGGACGATCTGCCAGTTTCCATCTGGTCTGATCCGTGCTTGGGGTCTTCGGTACATCGGACAGTTTGAAACCGTTGATGTGGGTGATGTGATGCCCGTTGTGCTTCAGACGGCCGATTTCTCGCTGAATACCACTGGTCTGCAGCCGAGGGCGCTTCTGGCAAACGGCAAGGTGTCCTACGAAGCTGGCAACCAAAGCTTTGATCTGGCCATCATCGATGTTGACGGCAGCGAATATCTGCAGTATGTCAATCATGAACAAGACGAACTGTTCATCTGGCAATCGGATGAGCCGCTGTTCCTGAAAGACCTGGCTTCACTAATCACGCAGGTAAACAAATGATCATCATCGACCATCGTTTGAACCGAATCGACAGCAAACGGTTTGATGACTTGTATCAGGCCATGATCGAAAGCGGCTACAAGCAGTGCGGGGAATGGGATTCGCCAAGCACTACGCTGTTGCTGTTCGACATGTTCGGTCTTGGTGAACTGTTCGCCGTCTTCATTGAGACCAAAGAGAAACGCGTATTCGTCTGTGGCGTCGGCCCACGTGCCGCAGAAGAAGCGATCGAGACGTATAGTGCAGACGAAGACGTAACGATCAGTGCCTGTGAACGGGTTCTTGAACGCAGCGAATGATACCAAAGACCGTTTGTCTTCCGATGAACGGTCTTGACAAAGACGCCAACCTAGTTCAGAATACAACCATTGCAGCAAACAAAGGAACGGGCAAATGAGAACGCTTTTCTTCATCATGGTAGCCATCGGGGCACTAGCAATCCTGCAAACGTGTATGTTTGCAAAAACTGCAAACTACTACAAGGACACGATCAACGAACGGGTATACAAAACGCACAACTCAATTGCCGATGCGGTTCTGAATGCCCAAGAAACGCTGCAGTACCTGAAAGAACACAACTAATCAATTCGGAGTAAGCAAAATGAGAACGATTCTTGAATGGAAAGAAGTGAACGTTGCCCCGAAAGGCAAGAAACCTGTTCTGGTGCATCACGTGAACAAAGTGACGCACACCAAATGGGAAGATGCCCGCAAAGACTTCAATCAACGGCTGGAGGGGGTTCTTGGGGCCGAATACCTGACTATCGATTCCCGCTGGGGTGATGCTGGCAAGCTGATTGAGCACTACCGCACCAAAACGGGTGATGTGGTAGTCCACAACGACGGAAACGGAACTACTGTGTACGCAATGGGTGAAAAAGAAGCCACTGAATATGTGGCTGCGGTCTGGGAATGGATGGAATGATCATGAGCGAAGTTAAAGCATACTCGATTACGGGCGTCAGTCCAAAGCATGTCGTGAACGTCTTCGAAGCACAATGCGAAGACTTCTTTGATGGCAACGTGAAGACCGAATGCATCTTCACCTCTGAAGCCAACGACGATTCGTGGTGCGTCTCATTCTACCGTCGCTACGATGGTCGGAAAACGACGTACGGGGTTCTGGCTGAAGTGCAGACGGGTGAAGGGCACGGCGAATGGTTCAACACCTTCCGCGTAGCCGAGCGGTTCTCCGACGCAATGCGGGCTTACAACCTGCTGGTCTCTGATCTAACTGAAAACGGGGTGAAAGCATGACACCAGAACGCTTTGATGAGATCGTTTCTCAAATCCGTAGAAACGGCCAAGAATTCACGGTTGCCCAGAAACGGATTCTGATTGCCGCCCACAACCTGCAACGGGCCGTGCCGAAAGTCTACGACGGCCTTACTGGTCTGTATGTCGGACACGATCAAGCATACGATGTTCCGTACATCGGCCATGTGGTTGCAGAGGGCGTGACTGTACGTCTACCCAAACGGAACTTCGTGTTTGATGGTCTTGATGTGGAATCATTCATCGAAGATGCCGAACTGATCGGCCCCGATGAATGCTGAAGTAAACCGACGCCTGTCGGACCCGACAAATGGTCTTGACAGGCGTTTTCGTATGCGTCACAATGACAACACTTTCAAGCAACGCGCTAAGCGCACAATCGGAGTAGAGATCAAATGAACACCTTCAACAGCACCCAGCAAGCCCAAGACACCTCAACTTCATCCTCGGCCGCTTGCATGTACTGTTTCAGGATATTGTTGTTCTGACGGAAGAACAGAAAAATGCACTGTACGCCAACGCTTCGGTGACACCGAATCTTGGGAAGGCAGCACTGGCCGTCCATCGTGGCCGTCGTGTCATCTTCGGCGCGGATGATGTTGATACCAAATCGTACTTCATTGCGGCCGAAAACGGGGAATGGGTTGTTACCATGATTCACGCCCTGAACGGTGTAACCACCGTCTACTATGACGGCATCACCGAGACCGCGTTCGAACTGTCCTTCGGCAGTATCTGACGGATAAACGGGGTTGACAAAGACAGTCAACCCCTTCATAATAGCATCACTGCCAACAAACAACGGTGATGAAATGAATACATTCAGCAAAACCGAGAAAGCAAGAAGTTCGTTTGAAGCCAAGTTCGTCGTGCTTCACTTGATGAAACATGAGAAGGTGGTTCTGACAGACGAACAAACGGATGATCTGATGATCAATGCTTGCATCGTACCATCGGAAGACGTGTTCGCTGGAATTGATGCCCGCGGCAACAAGGTACTGTTCGGTTACGACAGGGAAGACGGTCTGTCCTTCATCTGTGATGAGCGGGTGATGTGGGTGGTGTCGAAAGTGGTTGCCAAAGACGGATCGTCTACGGTATACTATGACGGCATCATGCAAGAATCGTTTGATGAAATGTTTCGTCGGTGATGGGTGGTCATCATGAATAACATGAATCAGTTTCAACCAATTGAATCTAAACTCGAAAAGGTGGGTGGCTTCTTTGGGACGCTCTTCATGGCGACAATGATTCTGCCTATGGTGATTCTGGCTGTCTTTGAAGGCGTCTGCAAAGTCTTCCAAGCTGTTGGTCAAGAAGTTGCCAACCGTCAGACCGACGAACGGGCTTGACAAAGGCGCCGAACTAGTTCAAAATGCAACCATCGCAAACGATTCGGAGTAAACACGATGGAACCGATGATTGAATACGCACTGTTCTTCGCGGGTCTGATGATTGGGATTGTTGTGTCGATTCACATCCATACAGAGATGATCATCAAACGAATGCGTGACACTATTCAGAACAACCCCGAAGCGGTCTTCGGTGAACTGGAGGTATAATGATGGAAGTCTATAGCAGAATGGGCCACATCGTGAACGATGACTGGTTTCGGACAGAAGAAGAAAGCAAGGAACGCTTCCAAGGGATTCTGAAGGCAAACGGTCTGGCTGGGTTTGTGCTTCCCCTTCGCGAAGCACGGATCAAAGACGGCTTCCTGCTGCAGTATTACAATGATGGCGTCTGGTCTGTTCTGGTAAACAGCAAAGACTTTCAAGTTCTGATGGTCTGCCAAGACGAAGCGGAAGCGAACGAAGCGTATAGCAAGTGGGGCAAACAATGAAGAAGTGCACAATCATCACCGACGGTCGCGGTGCTGTCGAATGCCCAGAAGAGCAGTATTCGGATGCCCTGATCAACGCGATGGGATCGTATCCTATCATCGATCGGGCGGAAGGACGGAAGGGCGGTCTGTACTACTGGCGCGTTCCGACCGTCGCGGACACACCGATTCACTGCCTTTCGGTGGAAAACGAAGAAGAACGACGGTTGCACATCACCGCGTTCAGGTGGCAATACGATGTTGCTAGATTCGTGGCAGACGGCATGATTGGCCTTGACAATTCAGAACGAATCGAGCAAAATCTTAAATGGATTGAACAAGTAAGGGGTAGCAACAATGTCTGATACAACGCGAATCGTGCAGGAAGGCAACCGTCAGCAGTGCGTCTACGGTGTCGATTGGGAACGTGGCACCTGGGAACTGGATGGCGTGAAATACTGCCTTGAATTCAATGGCACCACGCTTCACTATGATCTGATCCCGTACGAAGACTGGCAAGATCAACTGAATACGGTTGTGGCTGGTATCAGAACGAAGGCGGTCGATTTCGATTTCACCGCGGAAAACCGTGAAATCTACAACAAGTTCTTCACTGAAACCGACCCGCGGGAAGTATCTTCCTTCATCGGCAAAGAAGAAGATTCATATGTCGAATGGTGGGCAGGGATTCAGCCGAATGGCCAACCACTGTATATGATTACGGTGTTCATCGGTGGTGAAGTGACGCCGATTATCGTTGATACCCGCGACAATGCCGAAGTGGTGTTCCTCGAAGAATGCCGCAAACTTAAGGAATCGGAGTAAACAAAATGGATGCCACAACTCAATTCAATCTGTTTGAAACAACCATTCGCGAGTATGGGACGAATGGCAAACTTTGGCCGCTCTTCCTCGACGAGCTACACGGTCAGAAGCGCATCACGCACCTTGTAGACGGGTGGCGAGTTGTGGCATCCGCTGGTGATATTCGGTTCACGGGAATCACCGAAGAAGCGTTTCTGGTGGTGGATGTGATGCCACCCGCCCTGCGGGAAGCAGACACCACCGAGTTCGACCGTCTGGCCAATCTGATTCTGGACTATGGCCGCAAGGTTGACTTCAGCCGTCTGTCGCGTGCTTGTGCTGTTCTGGCGGATCAGTATGCCCTAGAAGCAATCTATGCCCTGAATGGCGTCTTCTACGGTGAATCCGATACAACGTTTGTCGTTTTCGACCGTCTGTTGCAATGGTCGGTTGTGATTTCTTCCGCAAACGAAAGCGATGTGCAGGAACTAAAGGGTATTGACAAAGCTGGTTTGGGTGTTGTATACTCTTCCCTAATGTCAACACTGGAGTAAACAACATGATTTACACGCTGGTTCTGTCCGCTGGTCTTCTCTTCGGACCCCACTGCGAAGACGGTTGCAAGGTTCTGACTGGGGTTGATACCCCGCCCGCTGGCAAATACAGTGCGGCACAGATGTTCGGCTACAAGGGGATTGGTTTCCATGCCGATGGTGTGGGCAAAATCTTTGCGATTCACCCGACATGGACCACCGAACGTGAGCGGATTCTTGTTGAGGGCGAAGCGCAACACCGTCGCAACGTCACCGCTGGCTGCATTAACATTTCGGACGCCGACTTCCGCAAGCTTCCGAGAACACGGTTTGAACTGATCATCAAGGAATGAACCAAATGAAAACGATTCTCGCTGGTCTGGTGGTGCTTCTGGTGGCTGGCTGTGCAAGCACCACTGTGGGTGTGTCTGGTTCTCGCGGTGGCGTCTATCAGTCATACGAAAGTTCGACTATCTGGCACAATGGCCCGCACCCAGCTTGGGCCGTCACCATCAATCAACCCTTCTAGGAGGCAATACAATGAAAACGATTCTCATCGCAGTAGCAGCACTGGTTCTGGCTGGATGCGCATCACTAGACAATGCCCCAGCTTCGACGCTTGATCGATTCACGGTCGAGCAGCACTAATGAAAGGCGCCCTTCGGGGCGCTTTTTCTTTTGGTAAATAGATAAGACTTAACAATTTAACCTAGGTGCCGTATGTCCAGAACACGCCCCGCTTCACGTGATGAGTTTGTTGCCTACTGCCTTCGCCGTCTTGGCGCGCCCGTTATCCGTATCGATGTAGCCCCAGAACAGGTAGAAGACCTTGTTGATGAAGCAGTCTACAAGTTCCAGTACGAACACTTCAACGGTTCCATTCAGGCTTTCCTTCCTTTCACTGTAACCGCCGAATCGAAGACGAAAGGTTTCCCAGTAGACGAATCGATCATCGGCATTCAGGAAGTGCTTGATTCTGGTATCGTCGGCGGTTCCAGTAAGTTCAGCCTTCAGTATCAGCTTACCGCCCCAGCATACGAGTATGCCCTGAAAGGCGGTGGTATGCTGACCTACATGCTTCAGATGCAATATCTCGAAACGCTGAAGATGATCGCCGCCAGTGGCAAGGCCCAACGGATGCGCTACAATCGCCACATGGACCGTCTGTTCATTGATGCGGTGAATCTTGAAGTCGGTCAAGTCTACATTGCTGAATGCACCGTCGCACTGGACCCAGACGAACATACCCAGATGTGGAATGACCCATTCCTGAAACGGTATGCAACGGCCCTAATCAAGCGCCAGTGGGGCAACAACCTGCGGAAGCTGCAGAACGTCCAGCTAATCGGTGGTGTCACCATTGATGCCCAGCAGATTCTGACAGAAGCCCAAGAAGAGATTGACAAGATGCACGAAGAAATGCTTCTGGAACATCAGGAACCGATCCTTCAGATTCTGATGGGGTGATACATGGCAACCAATCCGTATTTCAATCACGTAACCGCAAGGAATGAGCAAGACCTTTGGCATTCCCTTGCGGAAGAAACCGTCCAGATGGCTGGCATCGATGTTCAATACATCAAGGCCGACACGGTTCAGGGCGAACACTATGATGACCTGTTTGGTGAGAACCGTTTTGAGAAGCTATCCAAAGCAGTCACTATCGAAATGCTGCTGAAGGATTTCGAACAGCCTTATGGTGGGGAAGACCTGTATGCCAAGTTCGGCCTAAGCCAACCCCATCAGGCGACGTTCATCGTCGCCGTTCGTCGGTTCCATAAGGAACTGGGGATGCGCCCCCGCGAAGGCGACTATATCTTCATCAATCTACCTGATGTGCTCGGACCAAACGATATCTTCCGCATCCATTCGGTCGATTCGAAGGATGTGCAGTGGAAAGCACTTGGTAGCCCCGTGTACTACTACATCAAGTGTGAGCGCGCCAAGTATGCACATCAGGAAGTGGATACGTCTGTACCAGAACTTGATCTGTCTGCCGAGATTCATTCTCAAGTAGACGCCAACGATCAGACGGACCCGCTGCAAGACTTGACAAACATGTTCGTTGACTTCAGCGAAAAGAACCCGTTCGGAGAACCATAATGCTTTCATGGCCACCCTTTTACCACGGACACTTTAAGCGCTACATCACCGTCTTTGGTACCCTGTTCAACGACATTTCCATCGTCCGCAAAGGCCAGAACGGGAAGGAAAAGACGGTCAAGGTGCCGCTGTCGTTCGTTCAACGTGATAAAGTGCTTGAGCGGTTCCGCCAGAACCCAACACTGAAAGAAGCATGGAACAACTCATTCCCTCGGATGACGTTTGAACTGGGCGGTTCCCCAGTCTACAACGGACAGCGGAAGGAAAACTCGGTCAACTATCAAATGAAGAATCTGGGGAACGGGAAAGCGTCCATGCAATTCACCCCAGCACCGTACGATATCAATATGGTGCTGTCCGTCTTCAGCAACTACTTCGAAGACGGCCTGCAAGTGGTGGAGCAGATTCTTCCGTTCTTCCAGCCAGAATACACCGTTCGTGCTAAGGAAATCCCAGAACTGGACATTGATCGTGATATCCACATCGTCTTGAATTCTGTGACGATGAATGACAATGTTGAAGGTAGCTTTGAAGAAGGCCGTCTGATTGAATGGTCGCTAGACTTCACGGTCAAGGGGTTCTTCTTCGGACCGCTTCAGACGGACAAGAACCTGATTACGCGGGTGGATGCCAACACGATCTTCAAGTGGCCGAAGGACGGTCCAGAAGATTTTGATGTGAAGGTGCACTTGGAAGGCAACCCAGTCACCAGAGAAATCACGTCACAGATTATAGAGAAATGACATGTTCGAGAAACTAGAAGAAACGTTTGGTGTGGTTCCAGCCGCCATTGACGTGATTGATGATAACGAATCTCAACTGGCTGTCGTTGAAACGGATGGTGACGAAAGCGAAGAAGTGAAGCAAGCGAAGGCCGACAAGGCCCTTGTGCGTGAGACTTACATCAACATGCTTTCACAGACGGGCAATGCTTTGGAAGTGCTGACCCAGATCGCCCGTGGCACGGAACATCCGCGGGCATTCGACACCATGGCCAATCTCATCAAGACCATCACCGAGACTGCGGGGAAACTAGATGAACTGGCTGACAAGGTGCTCGGAAGCAAAGCACCAAAAGCAAAAGGGGATGCCCCTGCGGACACCCCCTCTTCTACGGTGAACAACAATCTGTTTGTTGGGTCTAGTGAAGACCTGATGGCGATGATTCGTGGTTCATCCACCAAAGAAATCAAATGAGAATTACTTCTTCTCAATAAACATCTTCTGCCCAGCGATATGAAGCAGTGAACGTAGTGCTTCGGTATCCACCACTTCAGAGGCCGTCTTCACGACGTAGCTATATTCCTGATAGTAATCACTATCATGGATATGGATATGTTTCGAAGACGGCCTTTGTCGTTCATCGGACCAGAATCCGTTCACGTGCTCCGTGGCTGGCTTCAGCTTCACCGTAACACCAGTGGTCGAAACCGTAGCGGTGGTGAATGGTACGTTTTTGAGAATTGTTATCGCTTGTATGGTATTCATGTCTGGTGAAAACGTTGGGGTGATTGTGCAGCCCTTCCCTTTCTTCGTTTCCCAGACTTCCCGACCGTCCTTGCTGGTGTAGCCAAACCCAGAACGGATGAGTTGCAGACCCGTCACCGCACCAGAACCACTCACCGCGGAAACACGGGCCTTCAGACCAGAACCCAGCGCGGCACCGTCCCACGACACCACATCACCGACCGCATATCCAGTCCCACCAGCCTTGACGGCCACCGAAACACCCTTCCCATACCGCACCTTATCAACACGGAAACGAAGTCCACCAGCTGTAAATTCGTCGCCATCATTCCAGACGGGTTGCGACGTAAACGATTCGACCGCGCACTGTTGAACGACGGTGAACGGACCAAACGTGCTGCCGATGGTTCCAGACACGTCTTCGATGACCAGATGATAACGGTTCCCATCTTTGGTGACTTCTGACACCGAGAAAGCGGAATCGCCGTCCTCGAACCGCTTCCACTTGATTTCGTCTTCCGTAAGTGTCGTTTCAACGAGAAGCACGCGCTGGGAGTTCCAGACGGCATCGCTTGGCTTGAAGACGCGTTCCTTCGGATATTCCACGGTGGCAGATTCACCAGTGGTGGCGCGAAAGTAAATGTCAACCGCTTCTGGTGTGCCACGAAGCTGATAGAATTCTTTCAGGTGCTTTGCGAAATGACGAAAGTCGCCGATCATGTTCGGCGGAACGTTCTTCGCATAGCTGTTCTTGTAAATGGGTAGCAGTTCGTCGATGACAAGATCAATGTCGTTCGCGCCTTTCAGAGCAGCAAACCCAAGATCGGCCCCTTGTTCCGATTCCCAGCGATAGTATGCATCTAGGAAAGCACGGAACAAGGGATAGTCTTCATTGACGAACGACGGAAGGATTGATAGCTTCTGTGCTACCTTCGCTTCTACATTCGTTTTCATACCGTTTTAAGTTCCACCGTAAGGTTATTCTTGTTCAGCATGATGGCGGTTGCAAAGCCTGCAATCAGATCGTCATTCGCTGGGGTTGCAGTAAACGTGACTTCCGTCGAGCCGATGTTGCTTGTGTCCAGACGGATTTCACCAGTGGCATAGTTTACCTTCCCGACAGTCTTGTCGTTGATCGACAGCACGCCGACAGAACCAGCTGGTTTGTCGATGATTTGATACGTCTTCCCGTCCTTCTTCCAGACTGCTGGCGTGCTCTTGATAGACCCAGCGACCAGTGCGTTTTCATATGATCCAACGAGTTCTTTCTCACGGATTGGGAAGTCAATGTTCATGGTGTAATCGATCCTTGTGCCAGCGATGGCGCGTGAATGGTTTTGAATCAGGGTTAGAAGTTCCGAATAGTGGAAATCGGTGTCAAACGTCCCAAAGCCATTGTCAAAGTAGCCCTCAACCAAAGCCCGAATCTGGGAAGACAGTGCACCCAGAGAAACGTTTGTGGTGCTGCGAAGTGTGGTTGTGACGGTCATGTTCAGCCGCAGGAATTTCGGATCAACCACCACTGGCTGAATCCCGATGACCGCCCGTTCCTTGATCTTCCGCTCAATGTCTTTCTTGTTGGCGGAAGTTAGTTTGATCAGGTTCTGCGGGATGATGCAAACGAAAACCTTGCCGAACTGCGGTGGGTTCACTTCTTCGCCACCCCAGACCGAAACCGACTTGGCATAAGGGTAGACGTCATTCGCAACTGCGGCAAAATCAGATTTAGTGACAGCACGGTTGTTCGACTGGAAGAACCGCGGGGCGTTCAGCTTAATTTGGTTCGTCGTTTCTGGGGCAGCCCCGCCGTTCGATTCCTGTACGGTTCTGATGGTAATGTCGGCATTCTCATATCCAGCGAACGAACCGACCAGAGCGAATCGTGAAAGGTTATTTGCGGCGGGACCTTGCGTTTCCAGATACTCCACATACACAACAGAGTTGACCGCTGGCGTTTTCCCGAAGACACCATCACCGAATTTCAGTTCATGGTAACCAGCGTCCGTTTCCTGAATCCAGTATGCTGGTGTGTCTTTGTCGATCTTGGCGATGCCGTGTGCCCGCTGGAAAATATCAAACGTCGTTGCAGTGGCATTTGGATAGACTGCAACCAGAAGCGTACTAGTGTCGATGGTGTTGCTTGGAAGCACATAGCGCCGTTCTGTCGTTTCCACATCAAACGTGTGGGCCTTGATCTGACCTTCGAAAACTTCCACATCATCGGCAGTAAACTTCGTACCTTGCTTCTTCAGCGTGTGCGGCTTCAACGTCACGAAGACGTATTGTTGCCCATCGCCTTTCACGGTGAAGCGCGTTCCGCGTGGAATGACCAGCGTGTCTTGCTGTCTGGCTGCATCGACGATGGAAACAGACAGAACGGCACGTGCTGCAGTGATGCTACGCGGCGTATAGCCCAGAAGCTTGGCGCGGGAAACAACGTTGGCCCGCACAACAGCAGAATCAATCTCTGCTTCGTTGGCCAGCATGTTAGCCAGATAGGCATTGTTCTGGCTGTTGTAGGCCAGCACGTCCAGAAGCGCACTTAGGCCACTGCCTTCAAAATTATAGTCCTTGAAGACGGTTTGCTTCTTCATGAATTCCTTCAACGATTCTTTGATTGAATGGAAATCCATGTCAACTAGGTTCACGGAATTCATCTTGTGCGCTCCACAAATACGGTGATGCTTTCAGTTCGGTTCAGGTCTACTATGGTGTAGTCGATGGTTACATCAAGACGGTTCTGGTCTGGCTTCTGGAACACCGTCACTTCGTCTACTTTGACGCGCGGTTCGTATTTCTCGATCAGTTCCAGAAGTTTTGACCGCAGGAAGTCGGTGGTGATTGGCCCGAAGTTCTCAAACAGCAACCCGCGCACGTTGCCGCCCTTGTCGGGTTGGAATGGCGCTTCGTATTCGTTGTAGGATACAAGGTTGCGGATGGATTTCTTGATCGCTTCGGCATCGTTTGCCAGCAATACATCACCAGTCAGTGGGTGCCTTTGGAAGGCAAGGTTTAAGTCTGTGTAGTATGCCATAATAGTAGACGTAGGTCAATGTCATATTATGTATCCGATGGTCCGAAACAGAGTTCTTGGTGTCGTGGGTCGGAAACCGATTCGGCCAGAGACAGCCGTTCTCAAAACGCAAAATTTGGCCCCATAAAACAAGGGGTCAAATGAGCACTTTTACGCATTTTTGATCGCGCTGGGGTGGAGACACCACCAGCAACGGTCTAATTCGGTTTTGTTCTAAACCCCCTTGAATTCCAGTGTCAAATTTTGGGTTCTGGTTTGCCTAGATTTTAGGCAAGAAAAGCCCCCGATGGAACCTCTCGAAAGACCATCGGGGGCAACCCTCTCAAACTCATCATGACTGACGTTCAACCCTTAACGTCATGGCCACCATTATACACGGTTCTTCCGCTTTGTCAACACCTCTGGTTCGGGTTCTGGCTGAATCACCGCCTTGACCGACGAAACGTCGTATTTGCCATACAGAAGGCGTTGCAGCACGTCATAGTCGGGCAATGAAAGGACTGTGCGATACGAATCGATCAGGAAGCAGGCCGCTGGGAACCGTTTGTCCATCAGTTCCAGATTGAACAGGGCCTTATCAAGTGTGACGTATCCAAGGCCACCCCAGTTCCCCTCTGGCAACTCTGGGGCTTCGATGGCCCACAGACGTTTGAACGTCCATTCCACAAAGCCCCTGTCGGTTGCTGCGGCAAGTGCTTCCTCAACCGCTTCTGGTGTCTTGGCGACCAGAACGCCAAAGAAGTCAGCCGAACAACGATTGCATGTAGTTTCCATCTTTGTTTTCCTTTGGTTCATCCGTTACTGGTTCATCGGGTGCATCCGTCACGTGCTGATATCCACTGGCGTCGGAACGGAACAGTTCTAGGTCATCCTGCACGCGGCGCAGGCGCTTCGCAATGCAATACTTGAACATCGTCTGGATGCCGCCCTTTACTGGTTTCTCATACTCTTCAAGGATTTGAGAACGTATCTCATCTGGAATCTTGTTCAGATCGATGAGTTGCTCATTCATTACGAAACGTTCCTTGAAGTCACGATATGCCTTAGCGGGGTTGGCGTGATACTCTTCCTTCATCTTGGCGGTCATCGGCTTCTGGCGTTTGTCGGTGACGCAGCAATCATCATCTGAACGGACGTTGGGGATGCCATCGGAAGCGTCGCCAGACAGAATCAATTCCATCAGTTCCCATTTCGGATCGGTGGTGCGAATCCACTTCTTCATGATCGGGGAATACTGCGCAACACCTTCCTTATAGTGAAGTTGCTTGTAGTCCTTGTCGCTGGATACGATCAGGGTTGGCTTGTCACCAAACGTCTGTGTCAGCACTGCAATCACATCATCCGCTTCTGCCTTCGGTACTTGGACAACTTTCCAAGGAAGAACCTGCTTGAACTCTTCCGTCAGAACCTTTGCAATCCGTGCAATTTCTTCCCAATCATACTTGCTCTTCTCCCGTTCCTTCTTGCGGTTCATCTTGTAGTGGGGGAAGACCTCGCGGCGCCAGTATCCAGTCATGGAATCAACCGCAACCACTGGGTTGCCGTACTTCTGACCAAACTGCTTCTTGTACGACAGAAGTGTCACTAGGGTCATACTGCGCACCATCGATTCCGACAAACCTTCCTTGGCGTTCTGGAAGATGACGGAATAAATGGTCTGACTTAAATCAATGAGGATCATACTAAACCTTTGGAATGGTTTACGGAATTATATTATAACCGATACGAAAAGGCCCGTCAAGCGGAACCTGACGGGCCGTGTGACGATTATTCGTCTGCTAGTTGTTTGAAGAAGGCCAGATCATCATCTTCTTCATCGTCCAGTTCGACGGCCTTAGCAGGCTTGGCTTTCGGGGCTGGAACTTCGTCTTCATCTTCCTCAAGTGGTGCCTTCGCGACTGGTGCGGGGCGTTTCAGTTGGGGCTTACCAAACTCGCGAACAATGGCGGCGGGGCTTTCGCCTTCGTCATCCGCTTCGTCGCGTTCGGCACCACCGACCACCGAGAAATAGCGTTTGGCGATTTCGGCTGCCGACTTGAAGCGGGACGGCTGCACAAACTCTTGCAGATCGACCATCTTTTCAAGCAGTTCGGTCAGTTGCTCCTCATCACCGTCGAACAGGTCGCCCGCGTCATCAACCGTGGTTTTGTCGTATGAAGGGAAACCATTGTCGGCCGTGTGACGTTTCAGCTTCACTTCGCAACCGTCGAAGAAGGCAAACGGGTCGCGTGGTTCGTCGCCCAGCGCCTCATCTGGGTGCATCTTGTCGGTCAGCTTATCGATAATGGTTTTCGACACCTTATACAGGAACGTCTTGCCTTCATCGGCGGGGTTACCTGGGTGTTTCACAACCAGAATGTTGGCGATGTAAACCTGTTTCTTCTTGCGTTGACGGCCGTTTTCCTTGTCGCCACGGTCGAACAGTTTCGACACGTCTTCGCAGACAGGGCAGCTATGACCGACGGTGGACGGGCAGTCTTCGATGAACCATTTACCTTTGTATTGGAAACCGTGATTGTAGGTTTTGACGTAGGGAAGACCTTCTTCCGTCTTGGCTGGCAGGAAACGGATGACGGCGGCGGCGGCGTTTTTGTCCGCATTTTTGCTGCCAGCAACCTGCTTCAACGTCCAGAAGCGATCGTCTTTGTAGCTCTTTTTGGTGGTCGCATCTTGCAGTTTTTCCAGAACTTGAAGAGCGGATTTGCGGGTCAGTGCGGAACGGTTGATAGCCATTGTAATTACCTCATTGTGTGTTGAATGTCTCGGTGTGTCGCCACGCCGACTGTGGGCTTAGCCCTTCACCGTTCAAAGAACGGCTTCGCTATTCTCGCAACCCGTTTCATGTCGGGCTGAAAGAACGCTTTGTATTTCTCTATGCGGGTCCCACGGTCTTTCCAAAGGATTGGTGAGATTCGCTTAGAGAATTGTAGCAGATTATCAAGGCAAATGAAAGTTTCCATGCTGATATCATTCGCCATCAACATTCTGCTAACAAGCGGCACTTGAAACTGTGTCTTCGCCCTCGTCGCAGACAGAACGTCGGGTGAAGCCGAAGCGATCAGTTCTAAGTGAATGGATAGATTATACTCCCAATTTCTGGAATTTGCAAGGTGTCTGTTGAAGGCCGTTTGTCCGTCGGTGGACGGTATCACATCCAACCATGTCGAACGTTCCTTGAACAAGGCAATGCAACGCTGTTCCAGTTCTTCCTTCTGGTAGTCCTTTGCCAGACGATTGGACAGAACCCATGCCTTGTTCAATTCCTCTTCCGTGCACTTCTTCGGCCCATACTTCGTGTAATCGTAACTCTTCTGTTCGAAATGCAGACGCATGCCCATGAAGATTCCGTATGCTTGCCTTGCTTCCATTTCCTCTTACTCGAAGGTGAAAACTGGTTCTGAATCACGGTGCAGAAGACCCAGCGATTCGCCTTCCACCCGCAGTTGTTCCTTCAGTGGCCCAACCACATACGGGGCAAGCCATTCTAGTTCATATCCAACTTCGTCGCAAAGCTCAACCATCGCTTCAAGAAGCGAACCACCCCCTTTCATACGATTGTGCAACTCGGTGGCGAGTTCTTCGGTTGTTAGCGGTCCCATTACAATAATACCTCAATCAGACGGAAGATGCTAGCCAAGGCGATTGAAAACACCATGGCTAGCAGGATTAAGACGCAGATGCCTTCGGCACCATCAATTTCAAGTGAATCAACAATGGCACCAAGGACAAACAGAAACAGTGCTGCACAAACGAGAGTTGTTATCATTTGAAGGCACCGATGATGTGTTCAGTGATTGCGGCAAAGGCGTAAGCGCCGAACAGAATTAGAATCCATGGATGAAGTTCATCAATCTGTTCAATTGCATTCTTGGCTTTTCGACGGTTACCAGTCAGAAGACGGCGTTCACCAGATTGGAAGATGTATGCCCAAAGCGCCGCTTGCGTTAAGACCGACACAAAGAAGGCGCAGAGAAGCAGCACACAAAGCCAATCCGTCACCAGAAGCGACGAACGCATGGCATTCAGCCCAAGGATGGCTGCGGTTATTGATGCGGCAAAAAGGGCTTGCCGAACATAGCCCCACCCCTTGCGGTGATAAAGCACCGCACAAAGGATCAGAAGAACAATGCTAACGCCGAACATACTGCACCCCCATACAAGTAAACTACCAGACCAGTCATTGCGGCGATTGCCGCACGTTCGGTTGCGACGGATTCGAACTTCATTCGTCTTTCACCCCGTAGACCGCGTGGACCACGATGACACCACATACGACAATGATCATTGCGATGCCCAAAATTTCAGCAGTGATTTGCATGTCAGCCACCGATTTCAAGAATCAGAACAATCACTGTCGCAAACAGCACGCCGTATCCCAGAACTTCCAGTGCGACTTGCTTCCAAGGAATCAGACCTTCGCTCATTTCAAAATATCTCCCCAAGAACCGCAACAAAAAACAGAACTCCGAAACCGATCAGGGCACACCAGCAAGCCCCTTCGATGAAATTAATCATATGTTCGTCCATGATGCTTACCACTTGATTTGATGATGGGATTATACAGACGTTTGGTTGTGCTGTCAAGCGTCACATGCCGTACGTGTCGAAGAACGCCTTCCGTGCAGCCACCAGTTCTGACCGTTCGGTCTCTTCGGGCATGAAGCGGAACGTCTTGGCAAACCCTTCGCGATTCACCATGTAGACCATCATGTAATCCACATCGAGTTTCAACGTTTCCTTGACCATGACACGGTAGAAGGCAAGCTGCAGACGGTAGTTCTCAATGTCCTTGCGCTGTTTGTCCTTCTTCGTGGTCTTGAAGTCAACCAGAACCAGCTTGTCTTCGTGGTCCACCGCAAGCATGTCGAAGCGACCAGCAACACGGAATTTCTTGGACCAGACCGCCTCTTCCATGGCGACCATTTCAGCAATCTTGGCATCCATACCAGCCACCGAAGCGCGGAACATCATCTTTGCCGTTTTCTCTTCTGGTGTGGTCGCTTGACGTGGTTCTTCCTTCTGGAAGTGGCATTCGTACAGATAGTGCATGTACGAACCGATATCAGTCGATTCCTTGCTGATTCGATCGGCTTCAGCATCACCCACGCGTGCACGCCATTCAGCAAGGAACGTATTGTCAGAAGCGGCCTTCAGAACCGTTGTAACCGATGGGAAGTTCCCATCTGGGGTTTCGTAGAAGCGACCAATGTCGCCTTCAAAGTATGCTTTCATTTGTACAGGTGCGGGATGATTTGTTGAAGCCGTTGCAGCTTGTTTGGGTCTTGCGTCAGGTAGCTTTCCAGTGCGCCCAGAACGCCACCAGATTTCGAGACACATTCAACGATTCTGCAACCGTTGCCTTGATAGACGAAGCACACTTGCTGCTCACTGACAAACACGGAAAGCGTGTTATCCAGGCCGTATGCGTCCTTGCCGACTGGTTCATCAAAGACCAGTTTTCCTTTTGTTTGGGCGCGGCGGATGTGAAGCGTGACGTTAGCGCGCTCTTCCAGCGAAGCCACCGAATGGTAGGAAACCATCTTGAAGGTGTGTGCAAACATTTCAGAACTCCATTTGTTCTGTGGTTGATGGCATCATTATACCATCGTCTTCCGATTCGTCAATGCCGTCCGTCGTGTGGATGAACGGCACTTCGGGAAGCGTCAAATCATACTCTTTGAACAAGAAACCACAGTAACCCTTTTCGAGACACTGGCGCGGCGTCCCTTCGGTGCCAGCGATACCATTCACAAGCGCCCAGTTGCCGTACGCCCACCCCATACACATCGCGCTGGATTGGTAGTAGTACCAATCGTTCTGATTCACGAACGTTTCGGCGGTAGATGCGATGCAACGCGTCACGTCTTTCTTGATCCAAGCGTCCACCCCTTCGCCCATTTCTGCGGCCAAATCCGTCTTCAGAATCTCACCGACCATCTTGTATTCGGCAATTGCACGCGCAACACCAACATTCAGATACTTCATTTGCACTGGATCAATCGGTGCTTCGTATGCAAACGGGACTGCAAACGGGGCGCCAGTCCTTTCGTTCATTGGACTGTAGTATTGGCTTTGTTCCTCAACCTTGATGGGTTCTTGTGGTGCTGGGTCATCGTTGTCATGACCACAAGCAGCCAGAACGGTTGATAGTGCAACGGCGATGAAGGTGTATTTCATGATGCATGCTCCAGATGTGTAAAGGGCGCCATTGTGGCGCCCGTCGTGTTTGAGACTATACGCGTCCCTTTCTTCTTTGTCAAGCCCGTTCAACCGCTGCAAGCGACCATTCAATGAACTTGACCGCGGCCGTTTCGTAGTCATAGAACATCGTTTGTGCGACTGGCTTAAAATCCAGAATCAGTTCCAATTCCCACACACCAGCCTTGTAGCACAGCTTGACATGATTGCCTTGCCGCAACACAAGGCGTGCGGTGGACACTGGGAACAGACCATCGTCTTTGCTTGCGCGTTCCAGAGAAACGTATTCGCAGTATTCTTTGAGATACGTTTTGGATTCTGTGAGAATCGTTCTCAACGGTTGTTTGACAAACAGGCGTTGTTCAGCAGAAATCATCACGACGCCTTCCAGACTGTCGGGGAACCACATCGTTTCCCCGACAAACAGTTCCCAGTGTTTCATGCTATCAGCCGCGCGGTTTCAGGGGGCGGGTATCAACTTCGAATGCAACACATTCGATCAGTTGGATTTGGTTCACCATCGATTGGGCAGCGCCGCTTGATTGCATGCCGACCGAAGCACCACCACCATTCGAACCGTTACCACCGATACCGAACCCACCGCTGGTGCTGATGTTCACCACCGCTGCGCTGTCCACCACTTTATGGCCGATCAGTTGATAGTAATCGTCCATCACCTTAACCGAACGGTACGGGCCGTTTTCCAGATCGGGTTCAACGTATTGGCGCTGGCCGACTTTCAGTTCTTTCACCGACCAGATGCGGTTGTTGATACCAGTCACCCCTTCGGTCTTCACCACCATGCGGGGGCCGCAATTTGGATCGACGAAGCGGCTGATGTTGGCCGTCGGGTTCATCGTCGGGCTGGCGGGAACAATCACTGGGCGGATGTTCAGGTAACGGCTGTTGTTGCTGCTGTTGTTCGTGCTGCTCACGCCAGACTGCGAACCACCAGCATATGCTGCGCTGCGGCTGTCTTGCTGCTGCTGTTGCTGCAGCTGGTTTTCTTCGTGACGATTGTCATTGGTCCAGGCGTTGGGGTTATTGTTGTTATTGGTGATGCTTTGGTCAACGGGACCTTGCGTGCAGGCGGCTTGGCCGCTGCAACCATGGGCCAGAACGGGGGAAGAAGCAGCCATAATGGCCAGAGCGATCAGGGTCTTTTTCATCGTGTGTTCCTCATAACAAGTTGATGGTTTGGTGTGGCCGTTTGTCAACCACACCGACACTTTACCACAAGTTGACTTCGCTGTCAACACCACTTTCAGACGCCGTTGTTTGCTGCAGCGTTGATGGTGGTATTCTGCACCACCTTTTTGTGTTTGTCAATTGGCATTCTTGATCCACCGACAAACGGCTTCTTTGTCCGTCGAACGGACGATAATGATATCACCGCTACAGATAACGTAGGTACCGTACCAGTATTCACCGACGCGGGAAACCGTTTTCTCGCCCATACGTGCGGCCTCAACTAGTGCCACTTCATCTGCTGCGGTCATGACGGATTCGACGGGCCAGTCAACCGACGGCCTGAACGTCACCCCATCAAGGCGGCCTTCAAGAAATTCCACATTGCGCGGAAGCGGGTGATACAGGTCTTTGAGAACCTGACGGGCAAGTTTGCTGCTCATTTGTTCTTCACCATATGAAGGAAATTGTCTAGAGAACCCCAAACGACGCCGACAGTGCGCGTTTTTGCGTAATACGCCACTGTATTGTTTCCGCAGTGCAGGTGCCAACCATCGGGGTTCTGTTCCAGAACAACCCCGTCTGGTCTGGTGAGAATCATTCTCTCAACCACACCGACTACAGTGGCCTGCTGTTCCTTTTCAAACTTAATTTTGTTTTCCTGTTCTTGTTTGATAACCGCTCTCAACTGGTTTGGTGTGATGCCGAAGAAGCGAACGGTTTGCTCAAGAATGGTGTCGCCTTCGGTTACTTTGGTCTTAACCACCTTGAAATTGCCTTCGATGGATTTTATGACTTCAGTTTGTGATGTAAACTGATCAAGGAATGTCGGAATCTTACTAATCAGCCAGCTGCCAGACGGCGCCCTGCCTTCAACAACCGCCATCAGATCATCAAAGACTTTTGTATCATCCGTTTCGTCAAACCAAGGTTTAGGTTCTGGGGCTGCCATGAAAGGTGCGACCGTTTCTGGGAAACGATCAATGTCGCGTTGTTCGTACATTGCATCTACACTAACAACGAAAGCGCCTTGATACATGATATCAGCGCCGTCCTCAAATGTTCGCAGTGTCCAGCTGCGATACGTTTTCATGTGTTCATCGATTGGTGTACCAAACGCATCGATTGTGTTTGCAATCCGTTTGATGCGTTTGTTGAATTCTTTGACGGTGTATTGTTTGTTTTCCATTTTCCTATTCCTCATAAAGGGTTGAAAGTGGGTTGTTTGTACCACAATTACAGATCTTTATCAATGCATCCAATGTATTCCGAGACCGCTTCTGATCTGTCGTCATACACCCAGACACAGTAGCGATGATGGGAAGTTTTCTCAACAACCCATACTTCGTTGCCATTCTGTTTGGTACCAAACAGCTTTGTGGTGAAGATATCGTCCAGTTTCATTGTGGCGTTGGAAGCAATTTCCACTGGTTCGCTTTCAAACTTGTCCCAGATCGCATTGATGGCTTTCTCATCCGTGGGCGACGGATATAGTTCAAAGTCGGTGGTGTATTCTGCCAGTTCCATGATGTTTACCCCGATGTGTTGATGGTGGTATTTTGAACCACCATCGCTCGTTTGTCAAGACCGCCCGTCGGTTGGTTTAGTCCGTGTATCCGTAGTATTCGTTCGGATTGAAGAATTTCACTGGCCGCTTTGCAAGAAACTCTTCTTCCTCTTCGGTCGCAATCTGCTTCAGAATCATGAAGTCGCCAACATAGACGCGCGTCTTGTCAGAACCTTCGTAGACTGTCAGATATTGCTTTCCGTCAGTGCGCGAACGGATATCCCAGAACAGCTCGTTATCCGCCCCAACACCACGGGACACGCGACCAGTCGCTTCACGCTTGATCGTGCTGCCGCGAAGTTCGACCAGACGGCAGGCAGAAGTCATCGCGACCCCAAAGCACCCAAGATCTATGCCGTTCACAACGGCGTCGTTGTGGTTCACGATCAGTTCGGCCATTGCATCACCCACCAAAACCGTAGAAGGCGTCGTATTCTACGTTGCGGATTGCGCAGAACCGTACAAACGTCTTCTCGGTGATATCGTCGTAAATCCATTCGATCGTACCTGCGGCATCGTTGACCTTGCGAACGACGGTCCAATCGTCCTTGACGTGCGAGATGACGATCAGGGCGCCACCACCACGAATCGAGACAAACAGGTTCTTGGCAACCCCGTCCAGTGTCCAGAACGCTTGTGGGTAGCGGTCGGCCAGATCGGTCAGCAGATACGACACAAAGCTTTCTTTGGTGGTTTCGTAACTCATGTTCGTTCCTTAGTACAGGTTGGCGACGATGTTTGCGACGTGGTCATTCGCGCCGCTGCGATCGTTGTAGATGGTGACTTGGGTTTCGTTTCCGCTCTGCACTTCAACGATGAAGTATCCTTCAAGTTTCGTTTGGTACAGGCTGATTTCCGTTTCGTTGTTCCGTGCGGCGAAGATGAACTCTTTCGCGCAGTTGGCCCACACATTCACCGACTGGGTGAAGGCTTCTTTGGCCAGTTCTTCCGTTTTGTGGATATAGCCGTTTGCAACCAGACCGTTCAGATTCAGTTCAACCAGTTTCATGATGTTTACTCCGAGAAGTTCGTTTGTTTGCTGCGATGGTTGTATTCTGAACCTTTCTGCGTCTGGTGTCAAGGCCGTTCGTCGGGAGATCAACGGTTGAATTCTGCGGCAAACGCATCTGCGCAGTTCAGGAAGTCTTCTTCCGTGATGCCATTAAGGTAGACGCGAGATGACAGATCGCTGCGCACTTCTTTGATGGCCTTCCACTGGGTGACACCACTATAGCCAACCGTCATGCTGGTCGCATCTGCAGTGAACCAGTGCCCATACGGGCCGATCAGTCGATTGCCTTCTGTGGCGCCGATGTTATCCGCGATGATATCGGCCAGCGTGTCAAAAGCGTTTTGCAGTTTCATTGTCGTTCTCCGATCAGTGCAGTTCACCATACGAACGAACGTCAGCAAGAACGTCTTCGTATGTCCAAGTTGGGTGTTGTGTGATGATCTTGCTGTTTCGAAGATCAATCAGAGCCGTCCATCCTTTCTTGCGCTGGATCAGTTCGAATTCATACTCGTCATCCCAGTCAATCAGCGACCAGTCTTCTGTGTCGTATGCCGCGATCCGCAGCCCACGGTCTGTGGGTTCACCGACCATACGAAGGATCGTTTCGCGGATAGACCGCAGTCTGCCGCGGGATTCAACCAGTTCACCTTTGCTGATCATTTTGTGTAGTCCGTTTGGTTTGTTGATGGTGGTATTTTGAACCACCATCGCTCGTTTGTCAAGACCGTTTGTCGGTCAGATTTCCCATTCCTTGGGTTTGGCCTGTCGCATCGCTTCTTCTTCCAGTGCTTGAATTTCTTCTGGTGTCAGAAGCGGCTCATCTTGTGCGACAATCCGCCATGGGGTCATCAGATCGCCTTCCATGTTCAGAATGGCGCCCAGCATAAAGGCCAGTACGGCGATAAGAACCGTTCTCATTCGGCTTTCTCCAGCAGGTGGCCGATGATCGTGTCACGGTCAGCCTGAATGTGTTTGCGAACCAGACCAATCACGTCTTGAATCGTGCAACCAGTCACAAAGATGCGGTACACATCCACATCGGCGTAAAAGGCATATGCGCCGTTCTTTTCCAGAAGCATTGCGGTCTCGGTGGCATTTTCCAGAAGACGTTCTTCTTTGTAACCAGCCGACAGAAGTGCTTCGTAAGCGTTGTTCAGTTTGGCGCTGGCTTCGTTGCTGTCGTTGTAGTCGGTGATTTGGAACATGATCTTAACTCCGAAGGGTTGTGTGGCGCAGCGCTTTGTTTGCTGCGATGGGTGTCATTCTGACAGCATACACACATAAAGTCAAGGCCGCTCATCGGGATGACGAACGGCCTTTGTGGAGTTTCTCACAGTTTCTTCAGAATCCGCGCAACCGCGGTTTCAAACGTGCTTGCGGCGTCATCTAGGTTGTAATCGTAGGCCACGCAGGTGCCCAAATCATCCACCGAATACGTCTGGTAGACCGTCTCTGGACCAGCGTGCGCGACTTCCAATAGAACCTGATAGTTTGTTCCTTCTGGACCTTCGAACGAAAGAAGCTTCTGTGGCCCCAGTGCATCAAACGACGATTCACGTTTGTCAAACTCTTCTGGTTCGCTGTCTTCGTAGTAGCACGTGGCATACGCTAGACAGTCGGGCAACCATTTCTGGTTTAGAACAAGGTTCAACGTGGCGGAACCGACCATACTTTTAGTCGATTCACATTCCCCATATCGATAACCAGTATCATCTAGCCTAACGTGCTTGAATCCGTCTTCCGTGGTACAGGTGTATTCCGTCCACCCTTCGCCAGACACGGAAATTAGGTTCTCACCACACTTGATTGCGTCTTGCGGTTCCATGTTCTGCCTCATTGATAATTGATCTCATCATACGCCAGTGAAAACGAATTGTGGTCAAACCCAAGGTACCGCATGAATACCCGTCCATATCCGTTTTCGTCAACAACCAGCTTCACCACCTGACGGCTCGTCTTGTGGTCGGTGATGGTTTCCATAGAAGCATGTTGCCCAAGACTGATCTTCTGGTATTGATAGTTGCCAAGACGCATAATGCCGTCAATGTTGGTCCCGTTCTTCCAGATTGCCGCTGCGAAGTAGTCAAACAGTTCCGAATCGTCGTTCTGTGCCATCCATGGTTCGGGGGCGCGATGAAGAAGGTCGGTTTTGTCATACACTTCACCCGTCTTTGGGTCAAGCGCTGCTTTCGCATAACCAAACCGAATCACGTGTTCATCTGTCGCTTCGTGCAGTTGGAATTCGCGAAACTGATACGTGTTGTAACCGACATGGTTACCATACCGCTTGATGGTCATTGCGACCGATTCAAAATCCGCTTTCGTGCTCATAGTTCATACTCCCAGAATTCGACGAACTTCGTCTTCAGTATACCCCAGATTATCCAGTTTTCGAAGCAGTTTCTCGCGTTCAGTTTGTTCAACATCACCAGTGGGGATTGAGAGAAACTGTTCCTTAGTGATGTACAGATTGACATACCCCCACGGCGTCACTTCAGCAACGATCTGGTTCCAGTCGGTGGACATTACGTCAACGAAGCCACTGTCATTCAGTTGCAGTTCACACAGTTCGTTCTGCAGAAGGTCGGGGTCATCATCTGACTGCTGTGTAGCCATGCGGATTGACGTATAGTGAACAAGAACGTCTTCATCACAGTCTTCAGAACCACCGAACTGCCCAAGTGCATTCTTTGGATCACCATACAGTTTCTCTTCGCGCGCATCCCAAACAAAGCCGTTACCAACGATCAGCTTATGGCCTTGCCGTTCGAAGATGGTGATGCCGCGCCAGTAGCTAGCGCCATCACCATAGTCTTCCGCTTCGGCATCAAGCCGCTCTTCCATCCGTTCGAAAACCTTCCGAAACTCATCGCCTTCTACCTCCGAAACTAGGTTTGTTCAGGGACTTCATTTCATCCGATGAATCAGATTCTACCACCGTTTCTTTGTACTTGTCAACAGTTGGCTTGGACGGTTTCTTGTGAGATTCGTCACGTTTGGTTGCAACATTCGTGGCGGCACCATCGCTGTTGAAGAGTTTCATCCGTGAGCGATCAATGCCCACCACAAACCGAAGCTTGGACGCCATGTCGGAGAAACGATTCTTCAACTGCTTGAACATCACGACATTCTGCTCGTCCAGTTCTTCGCTACGGATCATTGCCAGTAGCATGTCGGCCGTCATGGAAATACCAGACGAATCAGAGATTTCCGTTAGTGATACATCCGTCCCACCACCCTGGCCACCGCGGTTGAACTGGGTTGCCGAAACGATCGGTACATCATACTCGATGGCCAGACCACGGATTTCTTCCGTAACCGCCTTGATCAGTTGATAACTGTTCGCATCACCAGAACGGAATCGACCAGAAGAGCAGATGTTCAGGTAGTCCAGATAGATGATATCTGGCTTGAAGTCTTTCTTCAGACGAAGTTCGTTCAGAAGTGCGCGGAACTGCGGGGCGCCTGCGGATGCGGTCGGATATTCCTTGACGATCAGACGGCCCTTCGTATCTCCCAGCTTGGCGGTCAGCCGTTTCTCATACTCTTGCATGGAAAGATGTGCCAAATCCTGAATGGGAATGTTAAGGATGTTTGCGTCAATCCGTTCGCTGATCCGCTCTTCTGCCATTTCCATCGAGATGTACAGAACGTTGTAACCTTTCAGTAGGTTGTGGGCGGCTGCATGACACATAAACAGCGACTTACCAGCGCCCGTGCTGGCGGCAATCACCGAAAGCGTCTTTCGCGGCAGGCCGCCGACTGTGATTTCGTTCAGGTAGTCGATATCAAACGGAATCTTGTATTCGGTGGTCAGGTGCAGTGTTTTGTAACGTTCTTTAATCTGCGACTGGAAGTCATGGCCAATGTTCGTATCAAACGACACGGATAGGGCATCTTTCAGAACGTCGGGGATTGAACCTAGTTCTTCCTTCTTGTTGCCATCAATCATCGTCGCGGCCTTCACCACGGCATTGTATACAGCCTTCTCTTGGCAGAACGATTCCGTATTCTGCAGAAGCCATTCCAGTGCAGGGGCGCGATGGCGTTTGGCCAACGTGTTCACCAGATCAACGGATTGCTCAAAGTCACCCTGGGTCAGGCCGTTCTTGTTGGCCAGTTCGACCAGCAGTTCATCTTGTGTTGGTGGCGTGTTGAATCGTCCCATGTGGTCGGCAATCCGACCAAACACGATCGCGTGACTTTTTTCATGAAAGTATTCATCCTTGAGGAATGGCAACACGCGCCGCGTGTATTCCTCATTGTGGATCAGGTTTTCAAGGATGACGTTCTCAATTTGCATATTCAGTTCCACCAAAAAGAAGGGGGGTTAGTGTCACCACAACCCCCACATAGTATCACACTTCTGGGCTGATGCCAAGTAGGATACTCGTTGCAACGTGTTCCACGATTAGACGTACCTGCTTCCTTAGTGCTTCTGGGATATCAGATACGGGCTTGTCTTGAGAATCGTTCGCAATACACTGATACTGGATAATATCGCCTTCGCCAAACTTCATGTCGGTGATGGCGACCGTCCAACCAGCAAACTTGCCTTCCATCAGACGAATGGCCCGAAGGGTTACCCGCTCAACCTTGAACGGGACCATTTCATACTTTGGAAGTTTGTTCCCTAGTTTCAACAGTGCGTCCTTCGCGGCCTTAACGGCCGCTGGGATCATAGATTCAGATTTCATCGTTGTTAACCACATTCAGGCGATAATGTTTCTCGATTGCTGATGCGAACTCTTTGGAAGACAGAAGTGGTTCCCAGAATTCTGCAGAATCGGTGTCCTTGGCACGGTACTTCTGCTCTTGCACCTCGCCAGTTTCTGGGTCAACTCGCTGATACCAGCCATTCGACGGTTTTACCACGAACCCCAGTTCCAGCGCGATTTCAAGCAGGCCAGACCAGCGGTTGATGCCACCGTCAAACGTGACTGTCAGCGGAATGCTAGACCGTTCCTTCACTAGGCGGGATTTCTCGATGTTGATCTTAAACGTATAGCCAACCAGATCGGTGCCGTCTTTCTCTTGGCTGCGCGAAATGATCCAAGCGTCGTTTGCAGAGTACGTAATTCCAGTACCACCACCGATGACTGCCTTCGAATACATTTCCTGCGTCTGATACGTGTGGGCAATCGCCAGCATCGGCACATTCTTCATCGTCAGATGCGGCGTAACCATACGGAACAACGATTTCAGTTGTTTGGCACGCGTCATGTCAGCAGCCGATTTCTCATTCAGCGCGTCCTCAACTTCTTTCTTGGAAGCAAGGTTGCCGACGGAATCGATGAGAATCAGAACCTTGTCATTCTTCGTCAGACCGTTCAGCTGCGCCATGATATCAAACTTCAGCTGTTCAATGTCCGTAATCGGTGTATGCAGAACGCGCGCAGGGTCTACATCATACGCTTCAAAGTAACTCGATGGCGAACCAAACTCGCTGTCATAGAAAAGCACAACCGCCTCTGGGTCTGCCTTCAGAAACGCGGCGGCCATCACAAGACAAATGGAAGTTTTGAAGTGTTTCGACGGACCAGCAACAACGGTAAGGCCAGACATTAAGCCGCCACGGATGCTACCAGACAGTGCAATATTGATTGCTGGAACGTTTGTTGGGACAAACGATTTGTCACCATAGAAGGCGGACTTTTCGAGTGTTGACGTTTCAGCAATCTTACTGTTCTTTTTCAGTTTATCAAGCAATCCAGCCATAGCAAATCCTTATAGATGTTCAGAAGCGAAACCGTGTGGTGTGTGATACACAATCTCACGTATGCCAGTGTGTTTGATGTGCTCCATGCAAGCAGCGCATGGGCGGCACATCCCGATTTTACCATTCAATTCAAAGCGACCAATGAACAGCGTCGAACTAGTGGGAACGTTTCTCATTGAAGCAAGGCAGTCCAGTTCGGCGTGAAGGTAGCTTCTGTGTCTCTTCCCCTCCTCCCGCAATGCATTCAATTCTGATTGCAGCGGGTGGGTCTTTTTCTTGTTGAAGCCCATGCCGACAATGCCCTTGTTGTGAACAAGGATTGCGCCTATCTTGTGCGACGGAACGTCCGACAGCTGCCCAAGGTGTGCTGCCTTGTTCAGCCAACGTTCATACTGTTCTTTGGTGCGCTTTGAGATCATGGAAGGATTGTATCAAAGATACTCTTTCCAGTCAAGTGGGAAGTTGCAATTCACAGCATCGCGGAAATACGGTGCAATCTGGAAGTCTTTGTAACCAGCCAGTCCGCACCCAATCCGCGTAACGAAGAACTGTTTCTCTGGGTTATCGATGGTGTATTGCACGAAAACCCTGATGTGTGGGATGATGGCTGACAGACGCATTGTGTTGATATCACGATCCTTGGTCGGGATGGCATATGATCTGCCGAAATGCCCGATTCCGCTTCCCCAGACTGCCCCATACTCTTTCAGGGCCAGAGCGGCTGCCCCCGCACCATGGACGCCAGCAAGGTTCGAGCCGAATACAAAGATTTGGTCAGATTCTGGCCGTGTGCCGTCTACGTGAAAGTTCATTTTGTGTCTTCCTGTTGAAACTTCAGATACGTTGCTTCAAGCCATCCTTCAAACACCCAATCCGAAATTGCGTTGATGAGTTCGCGTTCGTTGTGTGCGTCAATGGAGGCGTTCAGCCATCCCCAGAACCGTTCGAGTTCATCACCAGCGGCACCAGTGATGCGGCCGACGTTCTCTTTTGTGAGAAACGTTTTCATTTGGACCGCTCCAGTGTCTGGGTTTTGAGTTGTTGCAGTTCTTGTACTGCAATCTTCACGTTGCTATACACACCGCCGAAGATCAGAACGGCGATGATGATGGAACCAAAGAACACCAGCTTTGCTTTCATTGCGTCTACTCCAGAAGGGTTGTGTGGTCATTATAGACCCAGTTCTTTCTTTGTCAAGGACCGTCTGTCGGCATGACCGACGGATTCTTGGAAGGCGTGTTCTGGCTTCTTAGCCCATTCCATGTTATCGATGGGATAGCCGACAGAAGCGAAGTCTTCCGCATAGCAGTAGACGTATGGTTCCTTGTCCAGTAGCCGCATGATCCGCTGCCAGTTCGGTCCGTGGCCGAGCGCACGGTGCACTTCCCATTCGAGGATGTGGGCCACTTCATGGTACACCGTATCAATCAGGAATTGAGAATCCTTGCCGTTCGCAAAGACTTTCTTCGAGATATCGAGCGTATAGTAATACTCGCGGCGACCCTTCGACATGTCAAGGTACACTTGTGCCTTGCCAGCCGTGGTTGTGAATCTACCATTCAATCTGATCCAAATCGGCACTGGACCCCGTCGCTTCATGATCGGTCTGGCCTTCAGAAGCGCCTCTACTGTGTAAGACTTCACTGATTCCAGTAGGGCAGCCTCTTGGCTGGTGGATGTCAACTTGCTGCTTCCCCGCTTGGAAGCTGAAATTCTTTGCAAAACAGCAGTCGGTACGGTCAAAACACGGTCCATTTGGTAGGTTTCCTTCATTGTCCAACGATGATGCTATCATAACATCATATCCGCACCGACGCAAGCTTTCTACATCCAAGACACCATCTTCTACATTCTCGATGAACAAGACCTGCTGGGCGCAGGCACACTTCACTTTACATTGTGTCACGATTGTTCCTAGTTGATATTCGTTCTCATTCGTTTCTTTACTAGCACAGACCGCTTAGTAAATCTAGTAAAGGAAGAACCGTATGAAAAGCATTAAAATAAGCTTTACTAGACACGTTGGATTAGTAAAGCCAGTAAATATCGTATTATACACTAACCGTCTCTGGTGTCAATATGGCTTCTGATCAAGAAATCCTGCTTTATAATAACATCCCCAATCTGAAGGCCGCCAACGTCCCGATGCAATTCGAGAAATGGCAGATTGAGGAAATCATCAAGTGCAAGGACGATCCGATCTACTTCATTGAAAAGTACGTCAAGGTTGTTCACGTTGACCGTGGCCTCGTGCCGATGATGCTTTACCCATTTCAGAAGCGGATGGTCGAAACGATCGTCAAGAACCGTTTCTCAATTGGTCTCGTTGGCCGTCAGATGGGTAAATCGACTGGGATGTGTTCGGCGGTCCTCCATTACATCATCTTCAACGAACGGAAGACGGTTGCCATTCTCGCCAACAAGGCAAGCACCGCTGGCGAGATTTTCTCGCGTGTGAAGGAAATGTACATCAACCTTCCCATGTGGATGCAAGTTGGCGTTGTGAAGTGGAACGAACGGTCTTGCGTGTTTGGAAACGGCACGAAGGTTATCACTGGCGCCACCAGCCCAAGTGCCATCCGTGGTAACAGTATCTCGATGCTGGTTCTGGACGAATACGCGTTTATTCCGACCCAGCAGGCCGATGAGTTCTACAAATCAGTATACCCTACGATTTCGTCTGGTAAAGAATCGAAGCTGGTGATTTTCTCCACACCCAACGGCATGAACCACTACTACAAGATGTGGATGGATGCCAAGGAGGGGCGGTCGCGCTTCGTGACTTTTGATGCCAAATGGAATGAAGTCCCAGGGCGCGACGAAGAGTTTCGGCAAACGACGATCGAAAACACGTCTATCGAAACGTGGCTTCAAGAGTACGAATGTGAGTTCATGGGGTCCACTGGGACGCTCATTTCTGGTTCCGCGCTTCGAAACCTTGTTCACAAGACACCTATCAACGAAGACGAAAGTATGCGGATTTTTGAAGCACCCGTTCAGGGCAGAACGTATTTCTGTGCGGTAGACGTTTCCCGTGGCGGTGGTGGGGACTATTCGGTCATTCAGGTCATCGACATCACAGAACTACCATACAAACAGGTGGCAGTATATCACAATAACCGCGTTCCACCCCTGACACTTCCACAGATCATCGCAAATATCGCCAGACGTTACAATGAAGCATATGTGCTGGTCGAGATTAACGATATTGGGGAATCAGTTGCTGATGATCTGGTCATCGATCAGGAATACGAAAACGTTCTCACCACCAGTCTACAGAAGAACAAGGTGCGGCTTGGTGGCATGGTGAATGCCAAGAATGGCCTTCGAACCACGAAGAGCACAAAGAACCTTGGGTGCTCGAACCTGAAAAGTATGATTGAAGACGGGAAACTGATCGTGAATGACTTCCCGACCATTCAAGAGTTCTCTAACTTCGTGTCGAAGGCTGGTAGCTACATGGCCGAAGCTGGGGCGCACGACGATTTGGTTATGGCTTTGGTGGTGTTTGCTTGGGCTGCTGGGCAAGATTATTTCCGCGATCTTGTGACGGCCGACTTCAAGGGGAAGTTCCAATCCGACCATGCCAGTGGCATTGATGAAGCGTTCACACCCATCGGTTTCGTCTGTCGTGGTGACGACGATGACGGTGTTCCGATTACTGTGGTCAACCGCTGGTAAGACGAGGAAGCCTCTCGCAAAACACAAATTTTGACCCCTTGTTTTATAGTGGTTTTAGAAGCGTTTTATCAAGTTTTTGATGCTGGGTAAGGGTGGACACCAATGAACACAGTCTAAATCGTTTTTGCTCCAAAACCCCTTGATTTCCAGTGTCAAATTTTCAGTCAGAAATTGCCTAGATTTTAGGCAAAAGAAAAGCCCCAAGGATTGCTCCGAGGGGCTTTTGTTTTAGTGCCAGTCTCTGGCAGCCGAAATGCCATTGTACTTGTTTCAATCCACAGAGTTTCAATCCACAGAGAGCATTAATGCCATTCTCTGACCGCACCCAAATCGTTGTACTTGAACCGTTGGAACGGCAAGAAGATGATCATTGACCAGTGCTTCGGACTAATGGCCACCAGCGGGCTTGCTACGTGGTTGGCCAGATACTGCTTCACCGATTGAGAAAGAATCTCATGTTTCCCCACAGCCTGCCCGATGGCCGAAGCTGTGCTCCAAGACACGTTGATTTTCTTCTTTTCCGTCCAAACGGTGTTTGACTGAATGTCATATAGACCAGCCATGATCTTCAAGCGGGCGATGGTTGGCATATAGTGGAAGTTAATCCCAGTCCAGCCGTCCTCATTCATCTTAGTTATGAGAACGATTGGCATTATATCGTACAGAGGTAGTGTATCCTTGTGCTTTGGATCATACTTGTACATGTACAGCTTACCGACCATGGGGCGATTTGTCACTTCACCCAGCGGCGTAACTTTCGACCACGTCGCCTCTCGCTTCTTCACGAAAGCTTCAGCGTGGCGCTTGAACCAGTTCAGGGCCTGCTTGGACAGGTAGGAATGGGCATATTTCTTGTTCCATTCCTTGAACTGGGCAACCAGACCGTTGATACCAGTGGTCGGAATCTTCTTCTGCGGTGCTTCCTTTGGTGGCGCTTTCGGTTTGGTTGCCATGGCTTCCTACAGATTGGTTGATAACGTTTCTTATTTAACCATCACGCCTTCAGAATCAGCATGTTTTCGTTCGTGCGGCCGCCCCAACCAATGTCCATGGTGGACAGTTTCTTGATGACTTCGCGCACGCCGACCGTTGTTTGGCCGTCGATTGCCTTGACGAAATCTTCTGGTTTGCGCACCTTCTTCGCCACGCATGACTTGGGGTCAAAGCCTTTCACGGTGGTGCCGTCAACCGTCAGCCCACGGTCAGAATCGGCCTTCACGTAGATGGCCAGACGTTTGGCTGCGTCCCAGAAGATCGCCTGTTTGGAACCGATCAGCTTGACGGCAGATACACCTTTCAAGCCGTACGTCGCGTCTTCTGTCGTGTGCTTCAGTTTCGCCACTTGCTTCGACGGAATAACCTTCTTCTGACGCACTGGGCGGGTGGCTTGAATCTTCTGACGGGTGGCGCCAATGTTTTCAAGCACGGTGGTCAGGAACTTCAGTAGGGCACTATTCTTCCGTGCTGGTATTTCGGACAGTTCTTCACCGTCTTCGGTGGTGTATTCTTGAGCTTCAGACAGATCAGATACCATCATTTCGGCTTGACGTTTGATGATCGTGTGTGCCCGTTTGTCCACACCCAGAAGCGGCACATCAATCTTCTTGCCAGCCATCAACTCTTCTACGGCGTCTTGGAATGCGTTGACTGCAGACATGTCAATAGGCTGTTGAATGCGCTTCACTGGTTCCTTGGGCTGATCCACGCGTTTCATAAGGTCTTTCAGTTCACGTTCCAGCGTGGCCGTTTCCCGTTCAGTGGGTACGTAGCCAAGTTGGATGCAACGGGCCACATAGCCCAGCGTACCGAACCACTTATCACCCAACGGCTTCAGTTGAGAATGAATCTCGGGAAGACGGTCTTCCAGATATTCCAGCGCCCAACGTTTGGAATCTTCGGACGTGTAATACTGGTTGTAATGGTTGATCGCCTTGATTAGTGTCAACTGGTCGCACGTCAACGGGCTGAACGTCGGCTCGTCAACCGCGCCAGTCAGGGCGGTAACCAGATTTGAAACCTGTTTCTTTGTCCTTGCCATCGTCTTTACTCCAAAACGAACTATTCGGAATTACCGAATAGTTCGCCGTAAGTCATTGATTTAATTGATTACTCGCGTTCCATGGCCACGCCATATTGCACGGTGCCATCTTTGGAAGTGAAGGCGACCATGCCCATTTTGTACACTGCGACCGAGTAATCACCAGCAATCATCTTCAGATTGTCTTGACGAAGATTAACTTTGAACTCTTCGTGCGGATTGTCGCTGATCTGAATTTCGAAATCGTTTGCAACTTTCCGTTTCTTGTCGTAAACGATCAGGGAGATGCCTTCTTCGTCACCAGCAATCACCAGATCAGATACGCCCAGCACGGCTGCAGCCTTCTGTGCTTTACCCAGTTGTTCTTCAGTCAGTTCAAACGTGAAATCTGGTGACGGCGGGAACTGAATCGGGCGCTGATTGTACACCAGAACGGCGGGCGACGAATAGTAGTATTTGATGCCGCCGCGCTTCTGGCCTTTCTCGCTGATCTGAACATATTTGTCTTCGAACGTCAGTTCGGGTTCATTGAACAGGGATAGCGAAGCAAGGAAGCTGTTCAGTTCATAGATGCCAAACTCAACTGGGAACGTTTCTTCAACGTCCATGCGGGCCACGATGTGTTTCTCACGGGTGATGGTGGTCAGTTCCTTACCAGCTCGGATCAGGATGTTTTGATTGATGCTGGACAGGTTCTTCAGCAGGGAAACGGTGCGTTTTGACAGTTGCATGTCGGTATACTCCAAAGGGTGAAAGATGGCACCATTGTAGGGCAAATGGTGCCGTTTGTCAAGTGTTTGTCAGACGATCCGAGAGAAGTTGCCCTGTTTCTCGATTCGAAGGTTTGATTCAAACTTATCAACCACTTCTGGGCGGTGGGTGATGAGGAAGACGTTGTTATCTGGCAGATGATACCGCAGCAGATCGATAAATGCTTCAAGACCGACGGCATCAAGCGCCGAATCAAACAGTTCATCAAGTGCCAGAAGGTTGCAAGACAGCGACGATTTCAGCCGCGCCAGCGCGCGCCAAGTGAACAAGATCGCAATGTCAATCCGTGCCCGCTCACCAGCACTGAACGACGAATACGACAGTTCATCATTATACCGCGATTTGATGCTTTCGCGGAACTGATTGTCCATTGTGAACGAAATGTCAAGACCCATGATCTGAAGGTACCTGTTGATTTCGTTGTTCATGTGCGGTACGTACTGGTCGATGATGCGTCCTTTGATACCACCGTCTTTAATGATGGCGGCAACAACGTCATTGTACTGCTTTTCTTCCAGAAGCGCAAGCCGTCTGCCTTGCATCAGTTCCAGTGAAGCTTCCGTCTTTGTGATTTCTGTCTGGATTTCTTCAACGTTGGCAGACGTTGAAAGCTGCTTCCGCTGGGCCTTGATCTGCCGTTGAAGTTCAGACACCTGCGCTTCGTTTGCATGAATCTTCTTCTGGTTCGCAGCAATCACATCAAGAACCGTAGCCGTTTCTTCCAGTTGAGAATTGATCTCATCGACCTTCTTCACCAGATCAGACAAAGCGCGATCCATCGTAGCCCGTTTCTCGGTCAGCGGTTCAATGGACGCCTTCTTGAAAGCTTCCGTGATGGTCTGCTTGCAAGTCGGGCAGTGGTCATTGTCGCTGAAGAAGGAAACTGTCTTTTCGATGTTCGCTTGCTTCTTCTTAATGTCCTTCTGGTACGTTTTCAACTGATCCAGCTTCTTTTCATTGGCCTTGTGTGCATTGACGTGTTTCAGAAGAGAATCATTCTCATCCGTGAGCTTCCGACTGTCTTCCGAAAGTGTCTTGACGCGCCCTTCCAGATCGGCGATGGTGGCTTCAATCTGCTGGCGGTGGCTTTCATCCTGTTCTTGAACTGCTTTCAGACCACGGTGAAGCGACTTCAGAGAAGCGGACAGACGGTTGATTTCGGATTCTGCGTCTGTCAAGTCTTCCTTTGTCCGATTCACATTTGCAGTGTGAAGCAGTGACATTTGGCTGAAGACGGTCAGTGAAAGCAGTTCTTCAACGATCTGCCGTCGCTGACCAGCAGTCTGCAGAAGAAACGGCGTATAGCTGCCCCCAGAAACCGAAACGATCTGGCGGAAACTGTTCAGGTTGAAGCCAAGAACGTCTTCCTCAAACCGTTTCTGATAGTCCCTGACGGCCGCGTCTTGGTCCACCAGTTTCCCATCAATGGTAACTTCAAAAATAGCTGGTTTGATTCCACGACGGACGATGATTTGCCGCCCGAGGGATTCACATTCGACTTCAACAAGACAGTCTTTCTTGTTGATGGTGTTCACAAGATCGGGTTTCGGAATGCCATTGGACACCTTCCCAAACAGACCAAATTCGATCGCCATCAAAATCGAAGACTTTCCAGCACCATTAGTGGCAGTGACCACCGTGGTTTTATTACGGATCAGATCAACTTCTGTAAACTGGTTACCGTAGCTACGGAAGTTCTTGAATCGTACACGCTTAACAATAAACATCATTCATCCTCGGCAGTTTCCTTCGCGGCCACATACAGTCTACGAATTTTATCATAGATTTTGGACTTGTCAAGCCCCGTTTCCAATTCGTCATCAATGAATGTTTTCACCATGTCAAGCGTCCCGAGCGGGGCGGTGATTTTGGCATCAACCAGTTCCTTGATGGCATTCGTTTCATCAATGACGTTGATATCGGCTGGTTGGCTTTCTGACACCCAGTCAAGGAAACGTTCAAACAGAATCGGATGACCCTTCCGCTTGATGGTAATCTTTACCCAATGGTCCTTCAGCGAAGCGGGCTTCTTGATCGCTTTCTCAATCCGTTGAGAATCAGTGTCATCATAAAACAGCCGCGTATAATACGTGTGTTCGTTGCGGATGAATTCAAGGTTAGTGCCATCAAAGACGTGCCAGCCCTTCGGATCGTTCCAGTCTGACCAGTTCATCTCATAGGGGGTTCCGAGATAGTGGATATTCCCCTTTGACGATTTGGTATGGAAGTGGCCGCACCAGACATGATCAAAGCGAAGCAGCGAATCAAGATCGAGTTGTCCATGTTCTGCTGGCATACCCCTGAAGTATTCGAAACCAGCAAGTTCAAGGTGCGATACGACGATCTGGGCTGGCGTGGTGTTCACTGCTTCTACGCTGGCCGCGTAGTTTTCGGCGTTCACCCATGGCAACATCAGAACATCCAGACCATCAATGTTGACAGTTGTTGGGTCCGTGTAGACGGTGACATTCGGATACTGTCCTTCGTTCACCAGAAGCGAGACGCTGTTGATCCGATTGGTATTCCGATAGTAAACGTCGTGGTTACCGACAATCATGTGAACACGGATGCCCGCGGCTTTCAGTGGTTCGAAGAATGCCCGTTTGGCCGTGTCCAGCGTGACGAAGTTCACGAACTTCCGACGGTCGAAGAAGTCACCAAGCGTAATCAGCGTCTTGATGTTTCTTGAAACCAATTCATCAATGAAGCGGACCATGAACTGTTCCATGTGCTGCAACAGTCGCTGATCGTCATTCTTACAGCCGAAGTGGGTGTCACCCAGAATGGCCCAATTCAGATCATTCCTTGCCATCATTCATCGCCTCCAGTTCGTCGGTGGTCGGTTCGAAATCTTCGGATTCGCCGTCTTCCATTGTTCCATTTTCGGAACTATTGCCACCAAAAAGGTCTTCCAGATCGTAATATTTCGATTTAACCGCGCGTTCACGTTTTGGCGTTTCGAACAGCCGTTCCAGTTCTGGCTTAAGCGTCTGTTGAAGGATTTCGTTGAATGGAATCGAATACTCTTCTCCCGCATCCTGAACCTGGGTGGCAACCGTTTCAAGAATGGTGCTGTTCTGGATCATCTTGTGCTTGATGTAAGCGTTCCGTTTCTCGATGTGAATACGTTTCAGGAAGGCGTAATAGCTGATCTGGGTGAAGTAGGCAAACGGGTTCTTCGACTTGTTGGGGTCGAAGTTGCGGTACACCCGCACCAGATTCTCCACCGCATCCGAAACCATTTCTTCCCTGTACGTGTAGTTACAGAAGTTGCCCTTTGTAGCAAGGCGCTGTGGGATCAGCAGGATGGCTTCACCGATCAGGGTTGGCGGCTCTGGTTCTGGTTGGCCGTTCTGGGCCGCCCGATCGCGAGCCGCGTACCATTCTACAAAGGCATTGTACAGGGCGGCGTTGTCGATGTAGTCGCGGGCAGTGTTGCGTTCTGAAGTCATGTTGTTTGAACCAAAGGTTGTTGAACAAGTGTCGCCATTATATCAAAAATGGTGCCGTTGTCAATACCCCACCGTAGTATGTGACGGAATTCACGGACACTTAAGATTGTTAAATTTCTGCGTCGGAATGTTAACTTTCAGGGGTTCGG
>ERZ772935.25-NODE-25-length-71971-cov-12.005659_pt1 | contig 71971 bp, 47 predicted proteins | sample MGYA00511683_ERZ772935 | MGnify/ENA primary metagenome ERZ772935 (study PRJEB29015, sample SAMEA2738086) | human oral metagenome | biome: human oral; feature: human-associated habitat; material: saliva | place: China | collected 2228 ...
CCGCCTCGGCCTTCAGGGACGAGGCTTTCTCCACCTGCGCTGCCCTGCGTGCTGCCGCTGAGGCGACCATCGCGGGAGTGGGTGCGGGGCGGGGTGTAGGTGCGCCGGGCGCGGTAGGTGCAGCGGCGGCGCGTGGGCCCGGCGTGGGGTGTCCGGCGGAGGTCGAGCCGGGCGCGGTTCCGGGCTTGTCGGCTGTGGACGGGGAGGCCTCGTCGGCGGGGGCAGCATCGGCGGCGCCGGGGCGCAGGACGATGATCGCGGAGGTGGCGAGGCGGCCTTCGCGGGCGCGGGCGACGATGTCGGCGAGGAGGCGGCGGTCGCCTCGGCGGGTGAGCATGTCGGCGGCTGCCTCGGGGGTGGCCCACGTGGTTCGGTCGATTTCGGTGCGCGGCGCACGGGCGACGGGGGCACGCAGGCGCGCGGAGGGGTCGCCGGCGGGCAGGGGCGTGCCCACCCAGTAGTGGACTTCCTTGGTTTGTCCACCGCCCAGGCGGTAGCGCTGGGTGGTCAGGGGCGCGCCCAGGGTGATGACGTGTCCGGTTTCCTCTTCGACTTCGCGCACGGCGGCGGCCACCAGGGGCTCACCGTTTTCAGCTTTTCCTTTAGGCCAGGACCAGTCGTGGTAGCGGGGGCGGTGGACCATGAGGACTTCGATGTCCGCGGGGTCGATGGGTTCGCCCGGGATGGCGACGCGCGCGGGGTCAGTGAAGCGCCAGACGAGTGCGCCCGCAGAGCGAACGAGTCGCTGGGGGCGGGGGGCTGGCATCGGACGCATAGGTTCCAGGGTAGCCGCCCCGCGCCGCCCTCGCCCTGATGGGCGCGCCACCTTCACGAGGTCGTGGCCGATTCGGGCGCTGCCCGCTGGCCTCGCGGGTCCTCAGTCGAGCGTGCCGACGGCTGCCTCGCGCGCGGCGACGTCAAGCTCGTCGGCCGTCACCAGCAGTGCGGAGTGTCGCATGGTGACGCGGTGGGCCAGCGGATCGGTGGGGTCTTCGATCCACAGGGCCCCGGCCTCGCCGGCGGCGAGGACGCGCATGGCGCGGGAGGCCTCGCGCAGCACGTACTCGAGGTCGTCGTCGGTCAGGTCGCCGCGCAGCAGTGAGTCGAGCTCCTCCATGATGAGGCTCAGGGGGCGCAGCTCGACGGGGGCTTCGAGGCCCTGGATGATGGGCGCGCGCGAGCCCTCGGCGTAGCGCTCGGCCACGAGGATCGGTTCGCGGTGGTACCACTCGTGGAGCAGGTAGACGCGCCACAGCGCGCCGGGGAGGGTGAACTCGGGGCTGCGCGACCACACGTGCGCGATCGTGTCGACCCCGCGAGCGCGTACGGTTTCGCGCAGCCGGGCCACGGCCTCGTCGCTGAAGGTCTCGTCGCCGATGCCCATGAGTGCCCACGCGGCGGTGTGCGCGACGGCGGACAGGGAGGCGGGGTCTTCGTCGCCGACGATCGCCTCGGCGCGGGCGGCGTCGAGCATGGCCGGGCGGCGCGGAGTGTTCGATTGGGCCATGGGGACCGCTTCCTTCTACAATGTTGCGTACGGGCCTATAGCTCAATGGTAGAGCAGCGGACTTTTAATCCGTAGGTTGGGGGTTCGAGTCCCCCTGGGCCTACTGGTCGCCTCGGAACGTTCCGGGGCGTTCGCGCTATCTGCGGGCGCGCGCCCGCGTTGGAGGTGCATCATGGATCCTCGTTTTTCTCGCGCGTATGGCGCCCTGGCTGGCCTGGCTCTCGGAGACGCGCTGGGCATGCCGACGCAGGCGATGTCCCCGGAGCAGATCCGCGCGGTGTACGGGCGCATTACCGGCCTCGTGGATGGGGACGCCTCGCAGCCCTACGCGCCGGGGATGCCGGCCGGGTCGGTCACGGATGACACGGAGCAGGCGCTGCTGGTTGCTTCTCTCCTGGTACGAGGCCGGGGTTCCTCCTCGGGTCGCGTGGCCCTGGACGCGGGCGAGTTCGCCCACGCGCTGCAGGCCTGGGAGGATTCGATGATCGAGCGCGGGTCGCTCGACCTGCTGGGCCCCTCCACGAAGGCGGCCCTCGAGCGCGTGCGGGCGGGCGAGGACCCGCTGAGCGTGGGCGGGGCGGGGACCACGAACGGCGCGGCGATGCGCGTCACCCCGATCGGTATCGCGATCTCGACGGCCGATCCCGAGGCCTTTGCGGATGCCGTCTGGTCGTCCTGTCAGGTCACGCACGCGACGCGCCAGGGTTTCCAGTCGGCTGCCCTCGTGGCGGCGGCCGTGTCGATGGGGATCGATACGCCTCGTTCGGCTGCCTCGGACATGACGGCCCTGCTGTGGAAGGCCGTGACCTACGTCGATTCCCTACCCGAGCGCGGCGCGTGGACCCCCGACCCAGACGTCGTAGCGGCGACGCGCAGGGCCATGCAGCTGGTCGCTAACCCCGCGTCCTCGTCCCTGGAATGCCTCGTCGAGCAGGTGGGCACGTCCGTGGCTTCGGCGCAGGCGATCCCCATGGCTTTCGCGCTGCTCGCGCGCGACCCCTCCCCGCAGGCGCTGCTGGACGCCGCCAACCTGGGCGGGGACACCGACACGATCGGCGCGATTGCGGGCGCGATACTGGGCGGTTTGCTCGGAGTCGAGGCCTTCGACGCCACCATGCTCGCACAGGTAGAGAGCGTCTCCGGACTTCACTTGACCGAGGCCGCCACAGCGATGCTCTCGCTGCGTGGACCCATCGGCACTGGCGAGGACACGCAGGAATCCTCCAAGCCTACCACGTCGAACACGCCTGAAGCGCCGACCGGCACGCGCCCCGTGGACACAGCCACGGCCTCGTCCCCGACGGCCACCGCCTCAGCTGGCCGGGTGGTCCTCATGGGGCAGATCCTCGTGGACCGTGTCCTTCAGGGGGCGCGTCCGATTCACGGCGGCGGCTCCGAATGGGCCCGTGACGGGGGCACGCACGTGGGCGGTGGCTTCAACGCGCTCGTGGCGGCGCGCCGGATGGGAGCCGAGGCCATCTCCCTCAGCCCGATTGGCGCCGGACCCCACGCGTCGATGATCGAGGCCGCCCTCGCTCGCGAGGGCATCGTCGATGCCGGACCACGCGTGGATGGCGTGGACAACGGATTCTGCGTCGCCATGATTGGTCACGACGCCGAACGCACCTTCATCTCGACGAAGGGCGCTGAGACGATGACGCCCGAGACCGCGTGGGCGGACTTCGTGCGGACGATGAACCCGGGCGACGTGCTGTACATCGACGGATACCTCATGGACCACCCGGCGAACCGCGAGGCCGCGGAGGCTGCGTTACGCGTCTTGCCCGAGGGTGTGCGCGTGCTCCTGGATGTCTCTCCCGTCATCGGGATCCCGGAGAGCTTGCCCACGCACCACGCGATCATCTCGATGAACAGCGTCGAGGCGAGGGCAATCGCCAAGCAGTCGCGACTTGACGGCTACCTGCCTTTTGACTCTCTCAGTTGCCGCCTCGCGCAGACACTGGGGCGCGACACGTTGATTCGCCTCGGAGCATCCGGCGCTTATTTTGCTCGCTCTGCCAGCCCCGATAGCGAAACATCAGCCGCGCACATCCCGACCCCGACCATCGACGCCGTCGATACGAATGGGGCCGGCGACGCCCACACCGGCGTCCTGGCGGCATCACTTGCCCTTGGTATCCCACTTGAGCGAGGCCTTGTCCTCGCCAACTGCGCGGGCGCCCTGGCCTCGACCATGCCAGGTCCGGCCTCGTGCCCGACGCGCGAGGACATCGAGGCCGCGGCGGACGCGCTCGCCGCGGATGCAGCTGCGGAATAGGAGAAAGCGACATGGACTCACGCTCTGAGCGCGCCTACGCGGTGCTGTTGGCCTGCGCGATCGGTGACGCGGCCGGGTTGCCCACCCGCGGCATGGCCCCCGGCGAGATCGAGAGCACCTACGGCCCGCCGCCGACATGGTGGGATCGTGACGTCGTCCACCCCACCAAGCCCGGCGTTCCCGAGGGAACGATTACGGAGGTGACGCGCGAGATCCTGGCGGCGGCCTCGGTTCTTCTCGACGACGAGGCCGGTGCGGCCATCCGGGACCGCGCAGGCACTGTCCCGATGGGATGGCGTCAGCTTGTGCGCGCCATTCCCGTTGGCATCGCAACCTCGACGGCCGATCCCGAGGCCTTCGCGCAGGCCGTATGGGAGGCGTGCGGAGGGGAATGCCTCACCCGGCAGGAGTTCCAGGCGGCGGCCCTGCTCGCCGCGGGCGTCTCCCTCCAGGTGGACGGGACTCAGGAGAGGCTATCGACGAGGTACAACCGCCTGTGGGAGGCCCTCCACCTCGTGGAGGGCCTGAAACCGCGCGGCACCTGGAGTCCGGAGCCAGACGTCGTGGCGGCAACCCGCCGGGCGATGAACATCGCCATGCAGGTGGCAACGACGCCCACGCAGATCCTGACCGAGCAATTCGGCTCCTCCCCGGAACCCACGCGCATGGTGCCGCTGTGTTTCGGACTGAGCACGTACCTCGCGCACTGGCTCTCGCGCTACGGGATCACGCGGATAGGAGGCGACACCAGCCTCATGAGTGCGATCGTCGGCGCTCTCTGCGGCGAGGCGAAGGGGCATCACGAATTACGGCGCGGCTCGTGGATGCAGGTCGAGGAGGTCAACGACCTCGACCTGACATCGCTCGCTGAGCGCCTCGTCGCGCGCCGCCCCGCGCCCGCGGATGACGCAGCCGGCGACGATGATGCGTCCGACGAGGGTGCCACAGCGGGCTGGGAGTCGCCCAACGCGCCTTCCCCGTTCGAGGATCCCAACTCCACCCGAATGACACGGCGGACACTGTTCACGCAGGTGTCGCCGCCGACTCCGCTCGGTCCCACGCGCGGAGATGCTCCCGTGGGGCGCGTCGCCTACATGGGCCAGCTCGTGCTCAACCAGTCGCTACATGTGTCTTCCTTCCCCGAGCCGGGTGGGGATGTGTGGGCCACCGACGAGGGAATGGAGCTAATCGGAGGCATCGAGGTCCTGCGCGCTGCTCGACGCATGGGGCTCGAGGCCGTCTCCCTCGGCCCGATCGGCGAAGGCCCCCACGCCTCGCTCATCGAGGAAATCCTGCAACGAGAGGGCATCATCAACGCGGGGCCGCGCATCCCGGGAATGGACAACGGCTACCGAGTGACGATCACCGACGACGCGGGGCAACGCCTCGTCGTCACGGCGATGATAGACAAGTGTGCGGTGCCGACCCATGCGTGGGCTGAGTTCACCCAGACGATGGGCCCGGCGGACGTGCTCTACTACGACGGAGAGTTTGCGGGCTCGTACGGATACGCGTCGACCGACCTGGGCAACGATGACGCCGCTCGCGAGGCGCTCCTGCGCCTGCCCGAACATGCGCGCCTCGTCCTCGACACGTCCTCCCGAGGAAATATGCCCTCCGGCATTCCCTTCGACAACACCGTCTTCGTTATTGGCCAAGATGAGGTCGCGGGGATGGGCACTGGCATCACCGGTGATCGCTCCGCCTTCGATGCCAGCCGCACCTTCCGCGGCGCTGCTTTCGAGGCCGCCAGGCTCTTCGATTGCCACGCGCTCGTTCCGTCGGGGCCGGAGGGGGCCTACTTCGCCAGGCCTGACTACGGCGGCAAGGATTTGAGTTGGCCGACGGTCACTCACTGCCCGGCACCGCCGTTCGGGGCCGAGGACCCACTCGAGGCCAGGCACGTGTTTTCCGGAGTTTTCGCGGCATCCCTCGCCAGGGGCCTGCCCATCGAACGGGCAATCCGGCTCGCAGTGTGTGCGCGCGCCCTCGCCACGGCGACACCCGGCCCGGCCTCGTGCCCGACGCGCAGCCAGATCGAGGCCGCGGCGGATGCGCTGGAGGCGAGCACAGACGGGGAGTGAGCACACACGGGGAGTAGGCACGGCCGAGGCGTGAGCGTGGACGAGGCGTGAGCGCCTCGCACGCTCGACGTTTGCTCGATGGAACGACGCCAGCGGTGCCGCATCTGCGCATATCACGGTCCTCCGGCGTGCGAGATTCGTCAAAAAATCAACCGATTTAACTATTGCAAACTCGCTCGGGAGGACAATCGTCTGGTGACGACTGATCAGACCAACAAGCGCGGCGGAATAGTCGGCGGGGCGCTCACGGTTGCCCTGCTGATCACGCTGGCCGTGCAGAACGCCGTGCCGCCGATGGCGACCGACATGTATTCGGCCGCGTTCCCGCAGATCACGGCGGACCTGGCGACGAACTCGACGATGCTCGGCTTCACGCTCACAACCTTCTTCGTGGGCTACGCGTCCGGCCAGGTCCTGGGCGGCGCCATCTCGGACCAGATCGGGCGCCGCCGCCCCATCGTCGCGGGCGGCATCATCGCCCTCGTCGGCTCCATGATCTGCGTGTTCACGCCCAACATCTGGGTGCTCCTCGTAGGCCGAGTCTTCCAGGGCCTCGGCGGCGGCGTCGCCTCCTCGGTGGGCCGCGCGATCCTCGTCGACGTCGCACACGGCAAGACGCTGGCGCGGGCAATGAGTCTCCTCCAGGCGATCGTCGGCTTCGCTCCGATGCTCGCCCCGGTCCTCGGCGCCTTCATCATCACGCACGCGACGTGGAGGGTCGTCTTCTGGGCGCTCGCCGCCTTCACGCTACTCATGGCGGCCCTCGCGTGGTTCGTCGTGCCCGAGTCCCTGCCCGAGGAGCGCCGCCACCCCGGCGGTATTCCGCGGTTCTTCCACGGCCTCGTCCAGGTCGTGCGCGTCCGCCCCTTCGTGGGCTTCATGCTGACCAACGCCTTCTCGAGCTTTTGCATGTTCGGCTACATTTCGAACGCCACCTACGTGCTGCAGGGGCCGCTGGGCCTGTCCCCCATGGCTTTCGCGTGGGTGTTCGCGTTTAACGCGCTGCTGTCGACCGGCTTCGCGCTGGTCAACGTGCGCCTGATCTCCCACTTCACGCCGCGCACACTCATCATCGCGGGCCTCACGATCGCGGCGACCGGCGTGGTGACGCTGGCGATCTCGACGTTCCTCCTCGACCTGCCGCTGATCCTCACGTGCGTGGGCTTCGCGCTCATCATGACGGCGAACGCTTTTATTTTCGGCAACTCGGGCGCGCAGGCCATGAGCGAGGCGCGCGAGCACGCGGGGACGGCCTCGTCCGTGATGGGCGTGTTCCAGTCGATCGCGAACGGCATCGCCGCTCCCCTGGCGACCTCGGGCGGCGACAGCGCCGTGCCGATGGTGCTCGTCATGATCGTGGGCTCGGCCGGCGCGTGGTTCGCGTTCTGGGTGATCGCCCGCGGCGGCACGCACACACCGCGCCACCTCAGCCTCGACTGAGGGGCTTCAGCACCCCATCCACCGTGTTGCGGTACCACCCGCGCCCGGCGCACCGGCATGTTCTGGATAGGTAGCACGCATCCGGATAGGTAACGCGCATCCGGATAGGTCAATAACCTATCCATATCGTCACAACCTATCCAGATCATCACAACCTATCCAGATCGGGCGCCTCATCGCGATGAATTCAGCGGAAGGCACCATCTTTCATGGCCCGGCCACGACTATCCGTTGGGATGAGGCTGCCCGACCCGCAAAACGCCCACCACTGGCCCTTACTCGCGCGAGGCCAGCCAGACCGCGGCCGACACCAGGACCAGGCCGATCAGCTCGAAGACGCCGGGGATCTGGCGGAGCATGACGGCCCCGACCAGCGCGGACGTCGCGGGGAGAATCGCGGCGAACAGCGCAAACGTGGGCGCTGCCAGGCGGCGCATCGCGAGCGCCTCGAAGCTGTAGGGAATCGCCGTGGACAGCAGGCCGACGCCGATGACGATGGCGATCAGCTCCCACGAGGCCGTGGCCGCCATCGCTCCCGGCCCGAGGATGGGCGCGAAGAAGAGAGACCCCCACGCGCACCCAAGCGCCAGGTTCGTCACCCCGTCGCGAGTCGTCGAGGCCCGCTGCCCCACCACGATATAGGCCGCCCACGCCAGGGCAGCCAGGAGAATCCACGCCAGGCCCGCGCGCACACTCGGCTGCGACAGATCCAGGGCGAGCCCACCGATGCTGGCTACCCCGGCAAAGGCAAGGACTGCGGCGACGCGCGGACGCCAGCCACGGCCTCGAACAACGGCGACGGCGACCGGGCCGACGAACTCGATGGACACGGCGGTGCCCAGCGGCAGGCGGGCGATGGCCTCGTAAAACGAAGAGTTCATGGCCAGCACGATGACGCCGAACAGCGCGGAAATCGCCAGATCCGAGCGGGTCAGGCCGCCGCGCCACGGGCGCTTCCACGCGAGGAGGACGAGCGCGCCCGTCAGGACGCGCCACCACGCGACCGACGCCGGCTCGACGGAGGCGAAGGCGACGACCGCGAGCGCCGCACCCACGTACTGGATGAGGCCCGAGCCGACGATGTACAGCTGGGGTGGGATGCGGTCGGCGACCAAGGTGCGCTCGGGCGCGGAGGGGCGCTCGCTCACGAAGCGGGCGCGAAGGTGAGCGCCGCCGAGTTCATGCAGTAACGCATGCCTGTGGGCTGTCCGGGGGCGTCGGGGAAGACGTGGCCGAGGTGGGAATCGCAGGTCGCGCAGCGCACCTCGGTGCGGATCATGCCGTGGCTCATGTCCACGCGCTCGGTCGTGGCGCCCTCGTGCGCCTGGAAGAAGGAGGGCCACCCGCACGACGAGTCGAACTTGGTGTCCGAGTCAAAAAGCTTCGAGCCGCACGCCGCGCACGAGTAGGTGCCGACGCGCGACTCGTCCAGGAGCTCGCCCGTGAAGGGACGCTCGGTGCCCGCTTCGCGCAGCACGTGGTAGCGCATGGGGCTCAGGAGTTTCTTCCATTCCGCATCGGTGCGGGCGGCGGGATCAGTGGCGTTCATGCCTCCATTGTCGCGCGCCGCCCGCGGGCGCGCACTCTCGGGTGCAGCCGCGGGCGGCGCGGTGTTGGTTCGCCGGTTTGATCGACGAGGCCGTGGCCCCTGGCGGGGTCCGCTCACCTCTCGATGTCGGCGGGGCGAGAAGCGTTACTTTTTCTTAGACTTACGCTTCTTGCCCGAGCCCTTTTTCTTGGATCCCTTCTTCGAGCCGCCCTTCTTGGACGAGTCCTTCGACGCGGGAGCCTTCTCGGACTTTGCCTCGCCAGATTCGGCGCTCTTGGCGGGTTCGACGGCCTTGCTGGATCCGGGACCCTCCGCAGAGGTTTCCTTCTGGGCAGCATTTTCCGTGGAAGCATCCTCCCGCACAGAGGACTTTTGCGCGGCTTGCGTCGCGGCGGGCACCTGCTCGGCCGTCGCCATCACGAGGGTCTCGTCGGGCACGGGAGGCTCCTCAAGCGTCGGGAGAACCTGCGTGCTCTCACTGTCCGCGGCAACAGCCTGTGCAGGCTCAGCCATGGTGGGCTCAGCATTGGTGGGCTCAGCATTGGCGAAGTCACCCGACCCGGCGGATGCAAGGGAGGAAACCACGGCCTCGTCAGTGGAGGCGGATTCCTCGTCCTCCTTGTGGTCCCCGATAACCGGCATCTGGCCCGTGACCGCACGCAGCATAGCCGCTTCAGCGCCGGTGGGGGCCACCGCCGGGAAGAAGTCCATGATGGACACGCGCGGCGGCGCCATCTTGGGCGTCGGTCGGATTTCCTCCTCGAGGCGCGCCTCTTCGGCGACCGCGTACCAGCCGGGGTGGATGGACGGCTCGTCGGGGGTTTGCTCCTCCTGCTCGGGCTCAGGCGAGCTCTCCACAGGGGTTTCCTCCTGCTGCGCAGGCGCTGGCGGCGGTTCCGGGGCTGCCTCCGGGGCGACGGCTTCCTCCTGCTGGGCAGGGGCTTCCTCGTACTGGGCAGGGGCTTCCTCCTGCTGGGCGGGCACTGCCGGAGGCTCCGGGGCTGCCAGGGCTTCCGACTGATCCAGCTGTTCCTGCTCCTCGGGCGTCGACGCCGTTTCCAGCTGCGCCGCGGGTGTTTCCGGCTGCGCCGGCGCTACGGGAGCCTCGGGCTTCTCCGGCTGCGCCACGGGCATTGCCGGTGCCGCCTGGACCTCCGGCTTATTCGCGGGAGCTCCATCGTTCGAGGCAGCCATCTCCGCGGGGGTCGGCGCGGGCGGCGGCACGAGCGCAGGCCTGCCTGCGAACACCATGTTCGCCGTGCCCGTGTTGCCCGTTTCCGCTGTCGGGAGCTCCTGGTCATTCTGTTTCACGAATGTTTCACGCTCTGGAGCACCGTCGGTCGCCTGCTCATCGGGCGTCGCGTCCTCCGGCTTGTCAGCCTCATCGGAGTCAGCAACGGCAGGCTCGATCGGCTCGGTTTCCGGGGCAGGCTCGACCTGCTCCACAGATTCCTCCTCGGCAGGATCCGAGGCCTCGACAACCGCAACCTCGGGCTCCACGCAGGCAGCGTCCTCAGCCTTGACAGGCTCATCGGAATCAGCCGCGGCGGGCTCACCCTGCTGGGCTTCCACGGCAGGCTCGACCTGCTCCACAGATTCCTCCGCGGCAGCATCCGCCGTGGCAGCATCCGAGGCCTTGACGTCCTCGACGGAAACGGGGGCCGCAGCCTCCTCGACCTCGCCGGTCTCGACGGGCGTGCTCTCGGCGGGCGTGCTCTCGGCGGGTTTGTCCTGCTCCTCGGAGGCGGACTCAGCCTTGACAGGCTCGGACTCGGCGTCCTCAGCGGGAGCCGAGGCTGCTTGCGCAGCGGCGTTCGCGGCGGTCACGGCAGCGGCAGCAACGGAACCAGCAGCGCCAGCGCCTGCGGCCGCAGGGGCGGGAGGCACGGCGACAGGAGTCTCCGGAGCAGACCCCTCGGCCGGAGCCTCGGCCTGAGCATCGGTGCGCTCGTTCTGAGCCTGCTCGACAGCCTCGGCGTCGCGGTCGTACTCGACGGGCTCGACGCCGACGGCGGCCAGCGCGGCGGTCGCCTCGGCATCCAGGGCCTCGTCAGCGTGGCGCTTGCGGGCCTCGTGGCGCTCCTTCACGCGGCGGGAGTGGGCCTCGCGCTCAGCAAGGACCTCCTCGCCGGGGCCAGACAGGGCGGCCGCGCGTTCGTCGGCATCGGCGGAGCCGGAGAAGAAGCGCTCACCGCGGCCGATAGACGTGGCCGTCAGGGTCTGCGTGAGCTGCGGATTCTTGTTGCCGGCGGCCTCGATGATCTTGCGTAGCGCGGACTTGGAAATCACCTGCGTCTCGTCGGGCGCAGGCGCCTTGCCGTCGGCCAGTTCACGCTGACGGTCGGCCATCGCGCGGCGACGGGCACGCTTGGCCTTGCGGCGGGCAGCCACCATGCGCGCGGCGTGCGCCGCATCCTTGGGCTGCTCGCGCACGGTTCCCGCGGCGCCTTCCGCGGCGGCCGCGCCACCCAGGGTGCCACCCGCAGACTCGCGCGCCTCGGCCCCACGAAGAACAGACGAACTGCCCGTCGCAGCCACGGCCTCGTTCGTGCCCGAGATCCCGGCGAGCTCAGCGGCCAGGCGCGCGATGTGCTCGCGACTCATGTCCTGCTCGACGGTGACGGTCTGGCGAGGCTCGATGCGCTGGGCAGGGCGCGCCCACGGCTCTTCAGTGACGATCCACGTGATGAGGTGCTCGCGCAGGTAGGCACGCAGGTCGGAGAGGTCGCCCGAGTTCTTCGCAGACGCGAGCACGCGCACGGTCACCGTGTACTCGTCGGAGGCGGTGATCTGCACGCCCCACGTGCGCCCGTCCCACAGGTCGGTGGCGGCCAGGAGCTTTTCAACCTTGGCGCGAATCAGCGTCATGGGCGCGGACCAGTCAAGCTTGAGTTCGACCGTGCCCAGCTGGGCGGCGGCGCGGCGCGTCCAGTTCTCGAAGGGGGTCTGCGTGAAGTAGCGGCAGGGGATGATGAGGCGGCGCTCGTCCCAGATGCGCACGACCACGTAGGACAGCGTGATCTCCTCGACCGAGCCGGTCTCCTTCTTATCGCCGGCGACCACGACGTCACCCACGCGGATCGCATCAGTGAAGGCCAGCTGCAAGCCGGCGACGACGTTACCGAGGGTCTGCTGCGCGGCGAGACCGAAGATCACCGAGATGACACCGGCGGACGCCAGGACGGTCGTCATGGCATGGCGCGCGGCGTCGAAGGTCCCGATGATGGCGATCATACCCACGACGGCGATGACCACCTGGGCGAAGCGCCGCAGGACCTGGGCGCGAGTCTCGAAGCGGCGCGAGAGGCCTTTGTCGGATGTTTGGCGGGCCTTTGCTGCGTCCTCGAAGACCCACGCGGCGGAGTAGCCCATCCACGTCATGCACGCCAGGCCCACGATGAGGAGCAGGTGCATGAGGAACGTCGTGACGGAGGCGCCACCCCAATCCGTCAGCCGCGGATTCACGAGCGCAATGCCGAGGCCAACCCACGCTCCCCACGTCGCGAACGCAAAGTGGGCGGGGCGGCGCACGCGGTTCAGGATCGACGAGGCCATGGCGGACTTAGCAAGTGCCCTGCGTGCGAGGACGGACAGGACGATCGACGCGACAACACCCAGGCAGGCTCCGATGATGGGTCCGAGGAACAGGAGGGTGACGTCGATGGTGGTGTCGACGGCTGCCTCTGCGCCGGATTGCGGATCCGCGGCGGCGAGCGTGAGCGCATCGGATGCTTGGGCGAGGGCACCGAGTACTGGTGACAGAATCATGGATTAAGGGTAGGACGACTAGCTGATGAAATCCTGTGAATTCCGCACAATTGCAACATTTTCATGTAACGTGTTGCTCGTCACTCGATTTCGTTTTGACGTATCAACGAACCTCTGCCTAAGATATATCCCGTCTTCGGACGCCAGTTCGACGGCCAACAGGCCCCCATCGTCTAGCGGCCTAGGACACCGCCCTTTCACGGCGGCGACACGGGTTCGAATCCCGTTGGGGGTACCAGCCGGTCGCAGTTGTGAACGGCACAATTAAATAGGTCTTACCTATTGTAAGGCCCCGTAGCGCAGTTGGTTAGCGCGCCGCCCTGTCACGGCGGAGGTCGCGGGTTCAAGTCCCGTCGGGGTCGCACAGGCCGCGTATTCAGATGATTCATCATCACGAAGCACGCGGTCGTTGCGTATCTAATACGCAAGGCTCTGTAGCTCAGTTGGTAGAGCGTGCGACTGAAAATCGTAAGGTCACCGGATCGACGCCGGTCGGAGCCACAATCCGCCCTCCAGGCTTCTACAGTGGGGGCGGATTTTTTCTTTAACCACAGGCTGCTCCCAGCCCGCGCACCCTATAGTCTGATGCCCGCCCTCATACATGGGCCCGTGCCCTTCACCCTCTGCTCACAAGGTTCTTTATCTGAACGAAACGGCGAAAATACGCCTCATCCTAAGGCTCTTTTGCCCCGAAAGAGGGGAGAACTGCGCCAGGCAGACGAGTAAACACGCCGATTCGTTTCAATTTTCTGGAATTTCCGTTAGGGTGGAGACGTTGTGTTAGTTAGACAACACTTATACACACGGCGGCAAAACCGGCGCATACGGAAGAGATCGAATGCCAGCATCCACTCCCCAAGACACCATACCGTCGAACTCCGCGCAGGCAACACGCACTGCGGGAATCGAATTCTCCCAGGTCACCAAACGCTACGGCGCTAACACCGTGGTCGATAACCTGACTCTGAGCATCCCCGCCGGTGAAACCACCGTCTTCGTCGGTTCCTCAGGATGCGGTAAAACCACCACCCTGCGCATGATCAACCGCATGGTAGAGCCACAGGAAGGCACAATCACCATCGGCGGGCAAAATATTGCAGATCAAGACCCCTACAAGCTGCGCCGATCCATCGGGTACGTCATGCAAAGCGGCGGGCTGCTGCCGCATCGTACCGTGCTTGAGAACGTTATGACCGTGCCCCTGTTGAACGGCACCTCCAAATCGCAGGCGAAAGAACGCGCTCTTGACCTTCTGGGTACCGTGGGTTTGGATGCGTCCTTAGCGCAGCGCTACCCGGCTCAGCTTTCCGGCGGGCAGGCACAGCGCGTGGGAGTCGCGCGGGCGCTCGCGGCGGATGCCTCTATTTTGCTCATGGACGAGCCGTTTTCTGCGGTCGATCCGATCGTGCGCACCGAACTGCAGGAAGAACTTTTGCGCCTGCAGGGCGAGCTGCATAAGACCATTGTTTTCGTAACCCACGATATTGATGAGGCCCTATTTCTCGGCGATAATATTGCGGTCTTCGCCCCCGGCGGCAAGCTCGCCCAATATGGCGCTCCCGAAGAGATCCTGACGAATCCCGCTAATGATTTTGTGGAATCTTTCGTTAGCCAGTCCGTGGGTGCCTTGCTGCCTGCCGATGTGATGCGTCAGGTGCGGTATATTCGCCGCGAACGCTACCGCCGCACACGCGAAGCCGCAGTATCGGGCGAGGGCGCCGCGTCGACCTCTGGGTGGGGATAGTATGGACCTGTTGTTGGCAGATTCGATGCACTGGGACTGGTTGGGAAATAACATCCAGCGCGTCCTTGATTTGACCCTCAATCACCTGTACCAGGGCATTATTCCGGTACTTGTGGGAACCGCCCTGTCGATTCCGGTGGCGCGGTATGCGAGCCGCCGCCGCGCGCGGGAAGACGGCGCAAAAACTTACCGGAGTGGTGCGCACGCCCTGGTGCACGGCTTCGGGCTGCTCTACACAATCCCGTCGATTGCGCTTTTCGTGCTCATGCCGCTGATTCTGGGGACCAGCATTATTTCGCCGGTGAACGTGCTTGTGGCGCTCACGATCTACACGATGGCGCTGATGGTGCGTTCCGGGGTAGACGCTTTTAACGCGGTTCCCGAGCACGTGGTGGAGTCATCGCGCGCCCTGGGGTACACCCCGGCTCGTGCGTTTTTCACGGTGGAATTACCGCTCGCTTTGCCCGTGCTTTTTGCCGGTATCCGCGTGGCGACGGTGGCGAATATTGCGATGGTTTCCGTGGGCGCGGTTATTGGTGTTTCTTCGCTCGGCACGCTTTTTACCGACGGGCTGGCGCGTAGCATCCCTGCCGAACTTATCACGGGCGTGGTGCTCAGTGCTGCTCTCGCCTACCTCGCCGATGCGCTTCTTGCCCTCACGGCACGGCGCCTGACCGCCTGGAGGACCGCATGAATGTTATAGAACGCACCTTCGCTTTTCTGGGTGATGGCGCCAACTGGCAAGGGCCTCAGGGCATTCTTGCGCGCACCATTGAGCATCTGGGCATCACCGTGTTTGCGGTTGCGATTGCCCTGGTGATTGCCGTGCCTTTGGGGCTGTGGGCTGGGCATACTCGCCGCGGCGGGCACGCTCTGCTGGGGTTTACCGCCGCTTTGCGCGCTCTGCCCGCCCTGGGTTTGCTGACTCTGCTGGCTCTCTGGTTTGGGGTTAACGCGATTCCGCCGCTCGTTGTGCTCGTGATTATCGCGGTAGCGCCCCTGCTGGCGCATACCCTCGAAGCCGTGACCGGGATTGACCCGGATGTGGTGGATGCGGCACGCGCCCAAGGCATGACCGAAGGGCAGATTCTTCGCCGGGTTGAGATTCCTCTGGGCCTTCCGGTGTTTATGGGTGGTCTGCGCAGCGCGGTGCTGCAGGTGATCGCGACGGCGACTATTGCCGCCTACATTAATGGGAATAACCTGGGCCGGTACCTTTTTGATGGGCTCGCGGTGCGGGACTATCCGCGCATGCTCGTGGCAACCCTGCTGGTAGCGGTGCTCGCCCTCGTGGTGGATGCGCTCATGGCTCTAGCACAGCGGGCTGTGACCCCCGTGCCCTTGCGGGGTGGAGGCGCATCCAAACGTCATAGGCAACCGAAACACGAGAGCGCACTGGATGCGGCAAACTCGCACACGGAAGGGGCGCACGCATGAACCTGGTGCATCGACGAAACACGAATGATCGTTCTTTTCTATCCGGAAAGAGCTCGAAAAGCCGCGGAACGGCGGAGACCGGAATGGCACGCGGCGTTACCAGGCGGCGGGCATTGGGGGTCCTCGGTGCCTTCGGGACGTTAGGAGCGCTGAGCGCCTGCGGGCTGAGCGGTGAAAACGTTTTCGGCGGCGAACACGACGGCATTATTGTGGGGTCAGCAGCGTTCGCAGAGTCGCAGATTCTCGCCGAAATATACTCCCAAGCGCTAAATAAAAACGGGTTTAAATCGAGCACCCAGCTGGGGATTGGCGCGCGTGAAGCCTACCTGGGGGCCCTTACCTCCGGGGCTATTGACGTGGTTCCCGAATACTCGGGCAACCTGCTGCTGTATCTTGACGAGAATTCCACAGCGCAGACTAAACAAGAGATTCTGCAGGCGCTCGGTGGGGTGCTGGATAAAAACCTCAAGGCACTGGACGCCTCGCAGGCGGAAAATAAAGATACCTTAGTCGTCACCCAGCAGACCGCCCAAAAATACAATCTGCACACCCTGGATGATATGGCGAAGGTCTGTACCGAACTGAAGATTGGTGCCGCTCCCGAATTTGCCGAACGCGCCTATGGAATTCCGGGGCTCAAAGATAAGTACGGGTGCGTTCCGGCGGAATTCGTCTCGCTTGCGGATGGGGGAGGGGCACTCACCGTCAAAGCCCTGCAGGATAACACCGTGCAGGTTGTAGATTTGTACTCGACCACCCCGGCAATTACGCAGAACAATTTTGTGATGCTCGAAGACCCGAAGAACATGATCCCGGCGCAGCAGGTACTCCCCATTATCAACACCAAACGGGTTCCCGAGGATGCGCATGCGGTGCTGAACCGCATCAGTGCGGTGCTGACGACCGACGATTTACGCTCGCTCAATGACGAGGTATCCGGCGATAAGAAACTGGACCCATCCACGGCAGCGGCACATTGGCTCAAAGATAAGGGGATGTTGTAGCCTTTCTTCCTTTTCTGCGCTGGACTCTGAATGCCGCTAGGTTCTGGTGCTCAGCATATGCGGTTGTGGAGATGAACGGAGAGGAGTCTAAGCGACCGGGAGTTCCGTGAGGGAAAGGCCCACCCGCAGGTCACCGAGCGCATCCGTCAGGTATTCGATGCCAGCCTCTAAGGAATCCAGCACATCCTCGCCCGCGCTAGAGACTACCACCGACGTCACAATGCGCCAGCCCGCCTCACCCTTCGATGGCACGCTGAACCTGCCTGAATCAACAGTCTGTGCTCCCTCATGGATCCCGGCGAGCGCCACCTTGCCCCGCCCGGATGCGGGCACCACGCCCACCGTAAACCCGCCCGCATAGTAGGGGCGCGCAAACCCCAAATCTGGGTCAAGCGCGAGTCCACCAGCGGAGTCGTCACGAGTGAGGGAGCACAAGAAGGAGCGTACTGCATCCAAAATCTGCCGTTGGGATGCGCCGCCCGGCACCCGCGCCACGTCAACCCGCACGCTCAGAAGCAAGTCAAGGTCGGCACGTTGGAAGGTTTCGGAGGGCATGTAATCAAAACTCATGCTCCCACTTTAACTGCGTTTTAAACCGCGAGCAGGTCGTTTTTTTGCCGAACAGGTGGAAAAAACACACCTGCTCGCGCATGTAACCATATATGTAAATGCCCATGTAACCGCGTGGGTAACCGAGCAATTAATCTGGCGATCTAAGAAGAAACGATGGGCTCTTCCACGATCAAAGCCAACGATTCGTAGGGACGCAGCGTAACCTCAACCTTGCCGGGATCGGAGCCAGAAACACTGGAAGCACCGCTACTTTCCGACGTCTCAGAAACACCGCTAATCTGACCGGGCGGATTCTTGTAATTACACAAAAACACCCGTGCAGACCGTGCGTCCGCTGGAACTCGCGAGCCTTCACCGTCAGTGAGCGCATCCAAAACCTCGCCCGGCATGAACTCGGCAGGAACACGCACCGCCGTCTCGTCCCCAAAGAAATTATTGAGCACCAACAGCCGCGTGCGCGTGCCTTTAGCGATATGTTCACGCAGGTACCCGAAGACCCGCTCATGGTCGAGCGTATAGGGCGCATAACTGCCCTCAGAAATCACCGGGTACTGCCCACGCAGGCGAACCAGCTCGCGATAGTACGGCAAAATAACGCCGTCACGTTCCTCATCCGCCACCGAAATACCCGAGCCGGTTGCCGCATCCACACTGGGGGCGGGCGCCAGCCAGGGGGCGGCTGTACCAAAACCAACCGCGCCGCGTTCCCCACCGGAACCAGACTCCCACTGCATGGGAACACGTGAGTTATCCCGCGCCTTGGTGCGCACCACCTCAAGCGCCTCGCCCCCCGAGAGTCCCCGCGCACGCAGGGTCTTAAAAGCGTTATGGGCCTCAACGTCCACGTAGTCGTCAATCGAAGAATACACCGGGTCAATCATGCCGATCTCTTCGCCCTGATAAATATAGGGAGTGCCGCGCAGCAGGTGAATCACGGTCGCCAGCATGGTCGCAGATTCCGCCCGATACCGCTGAACGTCACCAAAACGGTTGAGCGCGCGCGGCTGATCATGATTATTCCAGAACAGCGCATTCCACCCGCCGCCCGTCTGCATACCCAGCGCCCAATCGTTGAGCAGACCCTTCAGCTCAGCAAAGCGGAACGGCACCTTCGACCATTTCTCGCCGTCCTCATAATCCACCTTCAGATGGTGAAAACTAAACACCATGTCGAGCTCGCGGTTCTCGGGGTTGGAGTAGCCCACGCAGTTCTCGATGCTCGTCGAGGACATTTCACCCACGGTCACGGTATCCCCATACCGCCCGAACGATGCGCGGTTCAGCTCCCGCAGACGCGTATGCACGATAGGCGTGTCGGTGTATAGGGTCTTATCGACAACCCCGGCGGGCGCATCCTCAAGCTCTTCGGACTTGCCGATCACGTTAATGACGTCGAAGCGGAACCCGCGAACACCCTTGTCATACCAGAAAATGACGACCTTATAGAGCTCCTCACGCACGGCGGGGTTGTACCAGTTCAGATCAGCCTGTGTGACGTCGTAAAGGTGCAGATAGTACAGCGGTGCCCCCGAATCGTCCCGATAAACCTCACCGGCCGTATCGGTGAAAGGTGCCCAGGCCGAACCGCCGAATTTCGATTCCCAGTTCGTGGGCGGAACCACCGTGCCGTCAGGCTGAACCCGCCCCGGGCGAAGATAGAAATAATCCCAGTACTCGCGCTCGCCCGCCTGCGCCCGCCTAAACCACTCGTGCTCAGTCGAAACGTGGTTGAGCACCATATCGAACATGACCCCGATGCCGTGCTCCCCGAAAGCGGCGATCATCTCCTCAACATCTTCCATCGTGCCCAGCTCGGGGTTAATGGCGTAGTAGTCGGAAATGTCGTAGCCGTTATCATGCTGGGGCGAGGCGAAGAACGGGTTGAACCACACCATGCCCACCCCCAGCGATGCCACATAGGGCACCTTCTCGATAATGCCGCGAATATCACCGGTTGGCCGCCCGTGCGTGGAATAGAACGACTTTGGGTAGATCTGGTAGATCACGCTGTTACGGAATGACATGATGCCTCACGTTATCATCTGCATTAGAAAGCGGGGTGCCGAGCCTGGGCACCAATTTCGCCGGATTTAAGGGGCTGCGCGTTCACCCTGTGAAAACTCTGGTGCCCACGATTTTCCCCTACCAGCTTAGGGGGCATAATAGGTAAACATCTGAGAAATACGGGGTGGTACCCGAAAATGGGGAAATCTGCCGCAGATCCGGCATCGCCTCACCCGCACACCAGGGCACCTACCGCGCCCGGTGTGCAGATGCGCCCCACGCCCGCTCTGGCTGCAAACCAAAGCTACCCTTCGCTGAAGAGACGTGCAGTGCGGGCGTAAAATCTATTGATGCATCACAACGGAAGGTAGAGACAATGCCCGAATTACGCTCACGCACCTCAACTCACGGTCGCAATATGGCGGGTGCCCGTGCCCTGTGGCGCGCAACCGGCATGGGTGATGATGATTTCGGCAAACCGATTATTGCGATTGCCAACTCTTACACCCAGTTCGTGCCCGGTCATGTGCACCTGAAAAATATGGGCGACTTGGTGGCTGGCGCTATTCGTGAGGCTGGCGGCGTGGCGAAAGAATTCAACACCATTGCGGTTGATGACGGCATTGCGATGGGCCACGACGGCATGCTCTATTCCCTGCCCTCACGCGACCTCATTGCCGATTCGGTCGAATACATGGTGAACGCTCACCGTGCGGATGCGCTCGTATGTATCTCGAACTGCGACAAGATCACCCCCGGCATGCTCTTGGCGGCGATGCGCCTGAATATCCCCACAATTTTCGTGTCGGGTGGCCCCATGGAATCCGGCGAGGGCGTTGAAGGCGTTGTGGAGCACCGCCTGGATCTGGTGGATGCGATGGTCATGGCGGTGGACGATTCCGTGAGTGATACTGCGCTCGCCCAAGTTGAGAAGAACGCCTGCCCCACGTGTGGTTCCTGTGCGGGCATGTTTACCGCAAACTCCATGAACTGCCTGAATGAGGCGATTGGTCTGGCGCTGCCCGGCAACGGTACCACGCTTGCAACCCAGATCGCGCGTAAAGAGCTGTTTTTGCAGGCGGGGGAGCGTATTGTTGGCTTGGCGAAGCGCTACTACGAGCAGGATGACGAGTCCGTTCTGCCCCGTTCGATCGCCACCAAGGAAGCCTTCGAGAACGCTATGGCGCTGGATGTGGCTATGGGCGGTTCCACCAACACCGTGCTGCATATTCTGGCGATTGCCCACGAGGCGCAGGTCGATTTCACTCTGGACGATATCGACCGTATTTCGCGGCAGGTGCCCTGCCTGGCGAAGGTTGCACCGAACTCTACGAAGTATCACATTGAGCATGTGCACCGTGCGGGCGGTATCCCCGCGCTGCTGGGCGAGCTTGACCGCGCCGGACTGCTCAACAAGAACGTTCATTCTGTTCATGCGGATTCGCTGGATGAATGGCTTGCCGAATGGGATATCCGCTCCGGTACCGCGAGCGAGCAGGCTCAAGAACTGTACCTTGCCGCACCCGGCGGGGTGCGCACCACGCAGGCGTTCTCGACCGCGAACAAGTACGAATCACATGAGACGGACGCCGAAAACGGGTGCATTCGTGCCGTGGAACATGCCTACACGAAAGACGGCGGTCTGGCGGTTCTGCGCGGCAATATCGCCCAGAACGGTGCGATCATCAAATCCGCCGGTATTGATGAAGAACTTTTCCACTTCGTGGGTAAGGCATTCGTGGTTGAGTCGCAGGATGAAGCCGTGTTTGAGATTCTGTCGAAGCACGTGAAACCCGGCGATATTGTGGTGATTCAGTATGAGGGCCCGAAGGGCGGCCCCGGCATGCAGGAAATGCTGTACCCCACCTCGTACCTGAAAGGCCTGGGCTTGGGCAAAAGCTGCGCACTCATTACCGACGGGCGTTTCTCAGGCGGTACTTCGGGCATTTCGATCGGCCATGTCTCCCCGGAGGCTGCCGCCGGTGGCGCTATCGGCCTGCTGGAAACCGGCGACGAGATCGAGATTGACGTGCACAACCGCATCCTGCGGGCGAATGTGCCGGACGAGGTTTTGGAGGCGCGGCGCGAGGCGAAGGGCGCCCTCCCGTGGAAGCCCACCAAGCCGCGTGAACGTCAGGTCTCGAACGCGCTGAAGGTTTACGGGATGCTGGCCGCCTCTGCCGATAAGGGCGGGGTGCGCATCCTCCCGGAGGGGTACTAAATAGCCTCTCCCGATTGGGCATAAAATAGAGCCTTTATGTGAATAAAGCGGCGAAAAACCCTCTTTATTCACATAAAGGCTCTTTTTAGCAGGGGGAGCGGAGTTACATTTCGAAGATGCGCACATCCAGCTCTGCGGCGAGCAGCGGCTCCCAGGTTTTCACAGCGGTGCCGAAATGCTCGGTCGCCATATGTGCTTCGAGCGCCTGCTGTGATTCCCAACGCTCAATAAAAGCGAAGACGCGCGGTTCGCCCGCAGGGGTCTCACCGGTGGCGGGGCCGAAATCGTAGCTGATATTGCCCGCATCCTTGCGCGATGCCTCCACCAAAGCGGGGGTAGAAGCCAAAAACTCTTCAACATGCTCAGGCTTAACGGAAACACCTGCGTAAACACCAATCATGGGGTTCTCCTTCATGTGATAGCACAAAGTGGTTGTCCCTCAACTGTACCCTGTTAGAGCACATTAGGGGATGGGATTGGGAAGGGGCTACGGATCCATACCCATGCCCTCAGGGCTCACGGTAAACCCGCCCTTTGCCCCCACACAGTGCATAGTTGTGCCGCTGGAAGCCTTGCAGGTCATACCGTAGTAAGTGACAGTTGAGCCAGTTGCCAGGGTCTGGTAATTATCAAAATTTGTAATCCCGCCCGGATCATTACGCCCTTTAATTTCGTAGTTAGGTACGCTGTTTGTGCTCATGGTGACGCGGCTCTGGGCCTTGCCGTGGGCTGCCTCATCCCAGTTGTTGGGGTTAGTGGCGCGTGTGCTCTGGCACATAAGGCTTCCGCTTACATCAAAGCGGCAGGCGGCGTTACCGTTTGCGGTAATAATTGCTTGGGAGCTGGAGGAGGTTTCATTGGTTCCTGAAAGCATGGGAACCCAGCTGGGACGGACCGCGATCTTAATACCTTTGCTCTCGTTCTCGCAGACAGTGATGAGAGAACGTTCTGTTGAAGAGGCCGCGGTGGGGGATGAACATTGATACCCATGCACAGTTGCGTGGGCGGCATTACCGCCGGTGCGGTTAGCTTTCAGCTCAGCTTCATAGGCGTCGATTACGGTCTGCGCTATATCGCATGAGATCTTATTGTCGGCTTTAGCGATATACACCATGGAGTTAGCAGCGAGGGTGTTGCTCCCACACGCTGTGCCCGGTGCCGCAGCTGAGGCATCGTTCTTATTTGAGTGGACTACCGCGTCTAAACCGGGCGGGTTTTTCGTGGCCTGGTAGCTTGGGTCCATCCCGCCACGTCCGGCCGTACTGCCGTCATTCTTGCTCGGTTCTGCTTTCTTTTCCTGCGGCTTAGCCGACTCACTGGTTTCGCTTGGCGACGGGCTTACGGATGTGATGGTGTTGCCTGTGGGTGTTGCAGCGGGGCTAGATGATCCGCTGGGGCTTGCTGAGGCAGATGGTGAAGCGCTTGAGCTTGAACTTGGACTGGATGTCTGAGGTGTTTGATGCTGGGCGTTGCTTCTTGAGCTGTCGGCCCCAAATGGGTTACCGCAGGCGCTTAGCGTCAGAAGCGCGACCATTAGGGGTACAACTAATTTAGGGCGGGCCATACCGTACCTTTCGTATGTGGTTGGTGCAGTTACCGGTCATGTACCTCTTCTAGTCTCTCATATATGTGTCCCGCACGCCGTAGATTCGCCTTGTGGGCGTGGCATCAGTCTTTTAGGTTTCGCGTGCCGATTCGCTCACCGTAAAACCCTGCCCTGAACGTTTGCGTGCCTGAATCGGGCGACGATATAAAGGAATAAAGATACACGAATACCTGAGGGGAGAATCATGAGTTTAGGGGGTGTGGGCACATGGCTATTACACCAGCGAACATTAAGCGGTGCACATTAACGTGGGATGCGCCGGATTACAGTACGTCGTACCCCGCAGGGTACACGGAGCGCGGGGTGGCGGTGATCGCTGTTGCGGAAGAAGCCCAACAGGCGCAGGGGTTTTGTTACAGCTCAACCGCGACCTTAGTGTATGTGTCTAAAGAGAGCGGGGAACGTATCCCCCTGAATACTGAACCGATCTTGGGTGAGCACGCCCATTCCCTCATGGAGCCTTGCGAAGTGGTGCACACCAAAATGCTGGGCCGTGCGGTGCTTGAGGCGTGGGAGCTGATCCCCCCGCCGCTGACGGAGAACCTGGTGACGGTTGCAGCGGAGAGGCGCTACCTGAAGCAGCTATTCCGTCAGTTTGACCACCTTAAATGCATCCTGGAATACCGTGCGTTTGAGAAGGTTCTTGACCCTTACGATAACCACTCCTTAGGGGAGGTCCATGTGCGGCTCGCGGGCACTGCGGCGGGTAAGCTCATGGAGGGTTTTATTGAGGTGGCCAGGCGCAATACGGAGCGTATGCTCACCGATGCGCTCATCGAGAAACCGGAAGAGCAGCTGGTGGAGTATAACGTTTTCACGGACTGTTCGTTCCGTTCCACCCATAATAAGAAGTACTCGCGCGGCGGCCGGATGGGTATTGCGGGCGTTAGTGAAGACGGCTTCTATTTTCATACTCATTATGACGCGGTGAACATTATGACCGGGGAACTTTCGGCGATGCTCACCGCGTTTCACGTATTTTATACGGGCGGGCGCCGCCTGGTGATTAATACTGATTCGCTGGGTGCGCTCACGTTTGTGCTGCGGCTGGCTCATAGCCGCTGGAGCTTTGAGAGGTGGGCCCGTGAGGGGGTTCAGGACGAGCGGGTTATCACTGAGATGACGCGCCTGACTGAGGCGATCCGCTCGCGCCGGGTGATTGTGAAGCACGTGCCGGGCCATACGGGTCATGGGCTGCAGGAGAGCAGCGATTCGGTGTCGAAAATGCACCGGCATTTTCCGGGCCAGGTGGTTGATAAGCGGCATATTCTGGAGTTTAACCAGCGGTGCGAGTCGATCATTACGGCCCTGTCTGGGTGCGATAAGGCTGTACGTCTGCCCAGCCCCGAATGGCTGTACGTGCGCCCTTCAACTATTCACATGGGTAACCGCTTGTGGCGTTAAGCTGACACGCCGTACAGAACGGGAAACTGGCGTGGCGGGTCTGTGCTGCGGTGTGATTACAGCAGCGATGACCAGAGCCGGCAGATATTTTCGGTGACTTTAATGCGCTGCGGCCGTGCGGACCACGGGCCGTAGCGCAGTTCCGTGCAGATACTTTCGTAGGTTCGCGCAACGTCGGCGAGCGCATCCACCATGGCGGGGTCTGCGATAAAGGTTGATACTTCGAGGTTGAGCGAGAATGAGCGGGGGTCCATATTTGATGAGCCGATAAACGCCATTTCGTCATCCACGTACATGAACTTGGAGTGCAGCACCGTGGGGCTGGGGTATTGCAGAATACGCACCCCGGATTGCAGCAGCGTCTCGTAGTAGGAGCGCTGCGCCATATTGGGGAGGAACTGGTCGCCCTTTTCGCAGACGATCACGGTGGTTTCGATGCCAGAGAATGCGGCGTTGGTGAGTGCCTGCAGCAGGGTTTCGTCGGGTACGAAGTAGGGCGAGCAGATGGTGATGCGTTTTTCTGCGTTGTAGATCATGTAGTTGATTAGGCGCAGGTTGTTTTCCGTCTCGAACCCGGGGCCGGAGGGAACCACTTGGGCGCGCATCGAGCCTGGAACGTAGGGGATTTTCGCCTCAATTTCTTCGAGGATCAGCTGGTTTGTTTCGGAGTACCAGTCGGAGACGAACACGGCGTTGAGTTCTTCGACGATGGGGCCGGTGCACGAGAAGGTGAGGTCTTTCCATTCCAGGCCTTTACGCACGTTTTCTTTGAGGTCGTAGGAGCGGTGGATGGCGTTTTGCGAGCCTGAGAATGCCACTGCGCCGTCTATCACGAGGACTTTGCGGTGGTTGCGCAGGTCGGGGCGCTGCCATTGCAGCCGCCAGGGTTTGATGGGCAGCATCAGGCGCCATTCAATACTCGATTCGTTGAGCATTTTTGTTAGCTGCCGGTATGAGGGGTATTTGCGTGAACCAATATGGTCGATGAGCACGCGCACCCGCACGCCGCGTTTTTGGGCGGCGAAGAGGGCGTCCCAGAGTACTTTGGAGGCTTCGTCGTAGGCGGTGATGTAGAACTCGAAGTGAACGTACCGCTGGGCTTTGTTGACTTCTTGCGCCATGATGCGCATGGCTTCGTGGTTGTCGTTGTGCAGGGTGAAGGAGTTCCCGCCGACGAGGGGGAGCGAACCGAGCTTGTAGTTGAGTTGGCTGGCGACCAAGGTTGCTTCGTTGAGCCCGTCGGAGTCGGTGAGCTGCGGGGTGCCGCCGGTGGTCTCGCGGATCAGGTCGTTCATGGCGTGCTGCCGGGCTCGCCGGTATTGCGGAAGGTGAGAGGACCCGAAAATTAGGAAGGCTAGGAACCCGATGAACGGGATGAAGAAGATAGCCATGAGCCAGCCGAGTGCGACCACGGGCTTGCGGTTGTAGGGCAGCCAGAATAGGGACAGCACACGGATGCTCAGGTCTGCGAAGAACAGAATAATCCTGAGCCAATCGGGTAGGAAGTCGAGGTATCCGGTTGAAAAAAAGTTCACCTTATTATTATGCCTAGCATCTTGTCTTCTGTGGGGGAGAGACAGGACACGCTGCGTCGCCTGCATAGTGCAGTTGTGCAAAAAATGCAGAAATGCAATAATTGCAGTTATGCAAAAACCTGAGCCGATTCGCACCGAGACAAGCCTGCGTGAACGCCGCCGTGAACGCACCTGGACGAATATTCACGAAACCGCCCTGCGCCTCGCCCGCCAGCACGGCATGCGCGGCAGCACCGTCGAAGACATCGCGGCGGAAGCCGGAATCTCTCCCCGCACCTTCTTCAACTACTTCGGAACTAAAGAAGATGCAGTGCTCGGCCTGCGCGCCCCCGCCATCACCGACGAGCTGCTCGCCAGCGACCGGGCGCACGAGAACGACAATCTCATCGTGCGTATCACCCATTTGCTGCTGTACATCGTGCGGCACAGCTTCAACTTTGCCGACCACGCAAAATTCCGGGAGCGCATCGACGAATTCCCCGAATTCAGGCACCGGCTGAAGGTACACCATATCAACTGCGAACAGGTGCTCATCGACTACCTCAATACCGTCGATTGGGATGCCTTCAATGCCGCAGGAAGGCGCGGCCCTTTGATAACCCGCCCCGAAAATATGCCGCTGACAGAAACCGCCGAAGAACGCACCCGTGCCACAGTCCAGCTTGCATCCGCGGTGCTGCGGCAACTGCACTTTGCCAAGGATATTGCCGACGAAGACGAGGTCGAGTGGCGCATCCACAACACCGTCAAAACTTTTCAAGCCCTGCTGAAGGAAAACTAGGAATGACGTCGCACTCAGACAAACCCGCTGAAGCCGCCACGGCTGAAGCTAAAAAACATCAAATAGCGCTCATGTTCTCCGGCCTGGTCATCGTGATGCTCATGTCGGCACTGAACCAAACCATCCTCGCGCCCTCCCTGCCGACCATTGTGGGCGAACTGCATGGCGTGGAGCATATGAGCTGGGTGATTGCCACCTTCATCCTGCTCTCCACCATCACCATGCCGGTGTACGGCAAACTCTCCGACCAGTTCGGGCGTAAACCCTTCCTGATTTTTGCCATCCTCTCCTTCATGACGGGATCTATCATCGGTGCGCTCGCCCCCGATATGACTTGGCTGATCGTCGCCCGCGCGCTCCAGGGAGTCGGCGGTGGCGGCCTCATGATTCTCTCCCAATCCGTGGTCGCAGACGTGATCCCCGCCCGCGAACGCGGTAAATATATGGGTATTATCGGCGGCGTCTTCGCCTTCTCCTCAGTTGCCGGGCCGCTCATCGGCGGGTGGATCACCGAGGGCCCCGGCTGGCGTTGGGCATTCTGGCTCAACCTGCCGCTTGCCATACTCTCAATCTTTGCCGTCATTTTCCTGCTCCCACACACCGCGTTCAAAGACCGCGAAAAGCGGCATATCGACTACCTGGGCAGCATTATTCTCATGGCAGGAACCAGTGCGCTCGTGCTCGCCACCATCTGGGGCGGCAACCAGTACGCCTGGAACTCCCCGCAGATTATTGGGCTTCTCATCGCATCCCTCGTCGCGGTTCTGATCTTCATCCCGGTTGAAAACCGCGCCGCAGAGCCGATCATGCCCATGTACCTCTTCACCAACCGCAACTTCCTGCTCACCCTGGGCGCATCTCTCGCCCTCGGTGTTGCCATGTTCGGGGCCGTCGAGTACATCCCCACCTACCTGCAAATGTCCCTGGGCGTGAGCGCAACCGTGGCGGGTCTGCTCATGATTCCCCTCATGGGCGCCCTGCTCGTGGTCTCCATTATTACTGGACGGCTGGTCTCCGCACGCGGCAAATACAAGGCATACGTGGTCACCGGCACCGCACTCGTGGCGCTCGGGCTCTACCTCATCTCCACCATCACCCCGAGCACCCCCACCTGGATCTTCTGCAGCTACATGGCGGTCATGGGCGCGGGCCTAGGCATGTCGATGCAGTTCCTCACCCTCATCGTGCAAAACGCCTTCCCCGTCACCGTCGTAGGAACCGCCACCGCAGCCAACAACTTCTTCCGCCAGGTCGGCTCAACCGTGGGTGCATCACTCGTGGGCGGCCTGTTTACCTCACGCCTGAGCAGCCTGCTCAGTGAACGCATGCCCGCACAAGCGGCAGCCTCGGCGGGGGAACACGGAACCTCCTCCCTGACTCCCGAACTCGTCAGCCGGATTCCCGAGCCGATTCACGGCATTATCGTGAACGCCTACAATGATGCCCTGATTCCGCTTTTCCTCTACCTGGCACCACTCGGGCTAATCTCCGCGATTCTGCTTCTCTTCATCCGTGAGGATGCGCTCGCCACCACCATCGAAACGCACACCACCACCGATGTGGCGCGTTCGGCAACCGGTGCCATTGATGTAATCACCCCCGAAATGGCGGCAAAAGATGCCGAATGCCTGAAGAAAATGCAGGGTGAAGCGCACACCGTGATCGACCCGGAATTTGCCGATAGCACATCCGATGCACCGGCGAAAACCGAGCTTCGTACCGAGGGACAAAAGAATACGGACGATCCTTCGCGCGGCACCAAGCCCTAACGGCTTCTTAGGTAACCCTATACAGTTATTCCCCTCTCACGCTATGCTGGAGGGGAATAACTGTTAACCCCCTCACACGGGATGCGGGTCGCCTTCGTCGCTGAACGCCAGCCCGCATGCGCCATCCACAGGAGGACCTATGAAGATTCTGCTCCCTACCTCAATTACGCTCGACGAAGAGAAACTAGGGCTTGAACCCGGCGATATTGTGCGGCACTACAATCCCACGGAGCCTATCGCCGAGGAAGATACCGATGCCGAAGTTCTGATTGCCTGGGCGAATACCGCCGATCAGCTCGCGGATTCCGCCCGCCGTATGAAGAATGTGGGGCTTATCCAGGCACTTCTTGCGGGGCCAGATGCGGTACGCGCGGCGGGCTTCACCCCCAATGCCGTCATCTGTGCAGGTGTGGGTCTGCACTCGAAAACCGTTGCGGAACATGCACTCGCGCTGACCCTGAACTTTGTGCGTTTCTTGCCGACGCTGGCACAGGCAACAGTCGAGCATCGTTGGGCTGAGGAGCTAGGCGGCGCGCAGGAACTTCATCCGAAAGACCAGGTCACAACTCTGCTTGATGCCAATGTGCTTGTGTGGGGCTTCGGCTCGATTGGCCAAGAGACCGCGCGGCTCTTCAAGGCTTTCGGCGCGAACGTAACCGGCGTTGCACAGAGTGCGGGGGAGCGCTCCGGATTCCCGGTGATTGCGACCGAACAAATTGATGAATACCTGCCGACTACGGATATTCTCGTGATGGTGCTTCCCACCAGCAATTCGACCTTCAAGGCGCTCGATGCCCATAAGCTGCAGCTGCTGCCCAAGCGCGCCTACCTGATTAACGTGGGGCGCGGTACCACTGTTGATGAGGATGCACTCGTCGCCGCCCTGAATTCCGGCTCGATTGCGGGCGCTGCGCTGGATGTGACGGCAACCGAACCGCTCCCCTCCGATTCGCCCCTGTGGGATGCGAAGAGTATCGTGATCACCCCACATGCTGCCGGTGGGCGCCCCGTAAATCCGGAGGAACTGATCGCCCACAATATTCGTGCCTTCCGCACCGGTGCTGCTGCGAGCGAGTACCGTAACCGGTTCTGAGTTCACTGCTGGGAAGTACAGCCCCGTAGACTCTGCCCTGCACCGATGATGCAGAGTTTACGGGGCTTCTTATATCTTAGGTTCTCCTAAATTTCAAGGGGTATGCTGTTACAGTGTCGTGGTTTTCCTCTTTTTTAAGTGGGAATCGGTGGATTTTTGGGGTGTTTTGGACCTTAAGACACGCTTTATGACGGTCGAAAATCCGCAATATGCATTATTGTGTAAATTTTTCGTAACAATTTTTAACTCCGCTAGTTCTGTGGGGAAAATCGTTGCTGCATCACCCAAAGAAGCCTCTGAACGCAGCGGTGGCGGTGTAAAACGCAAATGTGGGTTTGGTGGATAGATAGAGGACTATATAAGATAAAGTAACTGTAATCCTAGTGACAACAGTCACGGGGTTATTTTGACATTGGAAGTCATTACACACATGCCTACGACACCGAATATTCGAGGAGGGGAGCCGTCCCATGTTTAGGTACGTCCTCCAACGCTCGCTCACATATCTCGTCATGGTGTTCATTACTACCACGATGGGCTATTTCGCGGCGGTTATTACCCTTCAGCCTGCGTTGCTTGAGCAGGAAAAAATTCCCAGGCCGACTCCAGAACAGATTCAACGTAACTTTGCCTCTTTAGGACTTGACCCGAGCAAAAGCGCTTGGGACCGTTATATCGAGTGGTTGACCAATGTTGTGACCAAATTCGATTGGGGCCGCAGCCCCAACGGCGCGTATGTGAACGAAGAATTCGGCCAGCGCGTCTGGGTCTCTTTCCGCCTGATGATTGCCGCAACTATTCTGACGATTGTTATTGGTGTGGCACTTGGCGTGTTCACAGCGGCCCGCCAGTACAAACTTTCTGACCGTGTGATTACAGGCTACTCCTACCTGGTATACATTATTCCCGCGCCCGTGGCGTACTTTTTGGTGCAAACCGCTGCGATTGAGATTAACCAGTCCGCAGGGGAAACCATTTTCTACGTAACCGGTATTTCCTCTCCCGGGGTGACGGGCTTCTGGGATACCATCATTGACTTGGCGGAACACTACGCGGTACCCACCTTCTGTATGACCGTATTGGGCTGGTCAGCCTACCAGATCGCTCAGCGCCAGTACCTCTTGGATAACGTCAATGCCGACTTTGTTCGTACTGCCCGTGCGAAGGGCCTGACCCGTAACCAGGCGATTACCCGCCATGCCCTGCGTGTGTCGTTTATTCCCGTCGCACAGTCCATCGCCTACCAGGTACCCGCGATTTTTGCCGGTGCTTTCTTCGCCGAGACAATCTTTGCTTGGCCCGGTATCGGTAAATGGTCGATTGACGCCATTAGTCAGCAGGACGTGAACGCCGCAACCGCGACGTTGGCTTACGGTTCCGTTCTCTTCGCCATCGGTGCAATTATTGCCGATATTGCCACCAGTATCGTTGACCCCCGAGTGAGGATCTCATGAGCCAGGTAACTGAAACTCAAACCATTTCGGTGGTAAAAGGCGATGACTTTAAAGTCATCAATAAGAACGTCATTATTCTGCGCCGTTTTATGCGAAACAAGCTGGCGGTGTTTGGCCTGGGGTTATTCGTGCTGATGTTCCTGTTCGGAATGTTCGGTCAGCACTTCACCTCATACACTCCCACCCAGATCGACTATATGGCTTTGGGTGAGGAACCCAGCGCTACCCACTTCTTTGGCACCAACGCAGCTGGCAATGACCTCTACGCCCAAATGGTTGAGGGTGTTCGAGTATCGCTCTTAATCGGTGTGGTTGTGGGTACCGTATCCATTGCTATTTCCGCAGTATACGGCTGTATTATGGCGTACTTTGGCGGCTGGATTGATAAAGTCATGCTTTTCATTTTGGAAACCATGATTATGGTTCCTTCGCTGCTGATCCTGGCGATCTCAATGAACAGTGGTATCGGTAAAGAGATCCAGAAAAATATTCCCGCGTGGATCGTACTCTCTGTTGTGCTCATTATCTTTAACTGGATGTCCCCGGCTCGTCTGATTCGAGCAATGGGCCAGTCTTTGATTGGCCGCGACTACGTCAAGGGCGCTCGTTATATGGGTGTTCATCCATTCAAAATTGTGCTGCGCCACCTCATCCCGAATATTGGTTCGCTGCTGGTGCTCGAATTTACGCGTGGCATTATGTACGCTGTGCTGTCCGAGGTTGTCTATTCCTTCATTGGTATCGGCATCCGTTACCCCAACTACTCATTGGGTTCGCTCATTTTTGAGGCATCTGCACAGATTAACACTCTGCCGCATATGTTCTGGTTCCCCGTTATTTTCTTCTTCCTTATTGTGGCCCCGTTGGCGTTCATGAACGATGGTTTGCGTGATGCCTTCGACCCGACTTCCATGTCGGTCGGTAAGATCAAGAAGCCAAAGAAACCTAAGAGCCAGAAATCGGCATCTACGGTCGAAGACGCGGAGGCTCAGGAAGCCGACGCTGCAGCACCATCAACCGACTCCAATCCCGATGCTCAGGCATCCGCCCAGAGTGAGGAGGCATAAAACTCATGAGCACTTCTCCCGTTCTGAGTGTTAAAGACCTGCATGTTAGTTTCAATACCGAAAATGGTGTTGTACACGCGGTGCGCGGCGTGAATTTTGACCTGTATGCCGGTAAAACCCTCGGCATTGTGGGTGAATCCGGTTCGGGCAAGTCGGTCGCATCAATGGCGATTATGGGCCTGCACCCTACAACAGCTGATATTACCGGATCTATTAAGTACAACGGCAACGAGTTGCTGGGTTTGAGCGATAAGGAAATGTGCGAGTACCGTGGCAAGCACATCTCCATGATTTTTCAGGACCCGCTCTCATCGCTCACCCCGGTGTATACCATTGGGCAGCAGATCGCTGAAGTTCTGAAGATCCACAATAAGGGCATGAGCAAGCAGGCGATTAAAGATCGCTCGATCGAACTCATGCGCCTAGTGGGTATTCCTTCCCCAGCCGACCGTCTGCGTTCTTTCCCGCATGAGTTCTCCGGCGGTATGCGCCAGCGCATTATGATTGCAATGGCTATTGCGAATGACCCGCGTGTTCTGATTGCTGATGAGCCTACCACCGCACTGGATGTGACCATTCAAGCGCAGGTGCTTGAGGTGATGGATAAGGCGCAGGATGAAACGGGCGCGGCAACTATTATGATTACCCACGACCTGGGTGTTGTCGCCGGTATGGCGGACGATATTCTGGTGATGTACGCGGGTAAACCGGTGGAAATCGCGAAGGCCGAGGACCTGTACAAGTACCCCAGTCACCCGTACACCATTGGTCTGCTGGGTGCGGTTCCGCGCGTGGACCGTTCGCAGAAGATGTCGCTGGTACCGATTGAGGGCACGCCGCCGAATCTGCTTAACCCGGTGGAGCATTGTTCGTTCCGTGAACGCTGCCCTGTGGCTAAGAGCGGTGGCCAGTGCTGTAAGGATGAAGCTGGCGAGCCCGAGCTGATGCCGCTCGACGGCGCGGGTGAGGGACACCTGTCATCGTGCAGCATATCTCAGGATCTGATCAGTAAGACGGCTGATGAGCTGTACTCGATCCCTGAAACCCCTGTGTCGAAGTTTGACGGTATTCCGCGTGAAGAGCGTGCTCCGGTGCTTGAGGTGCGCAACGTGAAGAAGCACTTCCCGCTCATGAAGGGCTCACTTATTAAGAAACGTGTGGGCACCGTGAAAGCGGTTAACGGCGTTACCTTCGATATCCGTGAAGGCGAGTGCTTCTCTATTGTGGGCGAGTCGGGGTGCGGTAAGACTACCACCCTGCTGGAAATCATGGAGTTCAGCAAGAACACTGATGGCGAGATCCTGATTAACGGCACCTCCACGAAGGATAGTAAGTCAGCTAGTGAGATCCTGAAGCTGCGTAAGAACCAGCAGATGGTGTTCCAAGACCCCACCGGTGCGCTGGATCCGCGTTTTACGGTGTACGAGGTGCTGGCTGAGCCCCTTGAAAACCAGGGGATGAAACGTGCGGATATTAAGAAGCGCGTGATTGAGCTGATGCGGATTGTGGGTCTGCAACCGGACCATGTGAACCGCTTCCCGAACCAGTTCTCCGGCGGTCAGCGTCAGCGTATCGGTATTGCCCGTGCGCTGGCGGTGAACCCCAAACTGGTGGTATTGGACGAGCCTGTTTCGGCGCTGGACGTCTCAGTGCAGGCGGGTGTTATTAACCTGTTGGAGAAGCTCCGTGCCGAGCTGGGGCTCAGCTACCTGATGGTGGCCCACGACCTTGCGGTGATCCGCCATGCCTCTGACCGTGTTGCGGTCATGTACCTGGGGCGCATTGTTGAGATTGGTAGCGTGGATGAGGTGTTCGATAACCCGGTTCACCCGTATACCAAGGCTTTGCTGTCGGCTATCCCCGTGCCAGACCCAGAGGTTGAGGCGAAGCGTGAGCGCACCATGCTGGAAGGCGATTTGCCGACTCCGGTGAACGCGCCGGTGGGCTGTGGATTCTCTAGCCGTTGCCCTGTCTTCAAGCTGTTGCCTGAGGATAAGCAGAAGGTGTGCCTTGAGAAGCTGCCTGAGCTTGAGCCTATTGAAGGTCAGGACCACGCATATGCTTGCTACTTCCCCGAGGGCGTTTCTCAGGTATCCCCTGAGGACGTTGTTCAGGCGGCGTAGCTTTAGAGTCGGCTTTGTCGTAAGCCGCATGTGAGCCGAGGGGCGGCCACCGTCTGGTGGTCGCCCCTCGGTGCGTTTTCAGTCTGAGAAGGGAGGAGACGCACAGAAATGATGGTGCTGTGACGATGATTGAGCGTTCCTTAGGCCCGCTGAGAGCACCACAAAGCGGCAATAATTACGTCATAAATGCTGATAAAACAGGATTCTTGTGAATATATATGCGTAATGAATATTTTTTATCTACTAAAATGTGACTCTTGTTCCCTCAGGGCAAAATTGTGGTGTAAGATACTAGACTAAGACCAGGTACTGTAGTTCAGCACACAGAACGTGCATCTGGTTGATTCGTCAGGCACTCGATGGTACGAGTGCATTAGTGAAAGTTGGGCGATAGCTATGGAGAAGCAGTATATCTTCAACCGCCGCACCTTGTTGAGCGGTGCTGTAGCAGTCACTACTATTGGCTTGCTGGCAGCCTGCGGTGGAGGATCAAAGAAAGAAGATAAGGTTAAAGCACCCGGTAAGGGAGCTAAGCCTGAGGAACTGTATAACATCAATTCCCATCCAGTGTCTGACTTGAAACAGGGCGGAGAGCTCCGTATTCCGGTGACCGCTATTGGGCCAGATTTCAATATATGGAGTCAAGGCGGTAGTAGCTACTCTACCGCCAGGGTACTTAGCACCATGCGTACGGCTCGCCTTTATAAGGTCACTGCTGATGGTGCGTATACACTTGATAAGGACTATTGTGAGAAGTTCGAGGTTGGCAAGAAAGGCAACAAAGTAGCTGTTGCTATTAAGATGAACCCAAAGGCCAAATTTAATGATGGTACCCCCATCGATATTAAGGCCTTGCGTGCCACCTGGAAGATCCACCAGGAACCCGGTGGTAAATACAATATCGTAACTGCGGGGCCTTACCCTCACATTGAAAGCATTGAGCCTGAGGGCAAGGATGGTGTCATTCAGGTTGTCTTCAAGAATCCCTACTACCCGATTGAAGATCTTTTTGCTTACATCGCACACCCTGCGTTAGAAGATCCGGAGGTCTTTAATAAAGGATTTGTTGATAAGCCACGCCCAGAGTACAGCTCGGGCCCGTTCACTGTAAAAGAAGATGGATGGAATTCCTCATCTAAAACTTTCACTGTGGTAGCAAACGAGAAATGGTGGGGTGAGAAGCCCCTTCTAGACCGTATTATTTTCCGTGCGCTTGAGGCAGGCGCTTCTCGCGCGGCATTTAAGAACGGTGAAATCGATGCCGTTGTTGCCTCTACTCCTACCGCATATGCTGAACTTAAGGATACTAATGGGGCGCAGATTCGTCGCGGACAGCGTTTGTTCTCTGGTGGTCTGAATCTGAATCCAAACCATATTAAGGATGCGAAGGTCCGTAAAGCAATTTTCGTTGGCACTGACCGGCAGGCTCTGGCAAATGTTAACTTCCAGGGGCTTCCTTACGAAGAAGATGTTCCCGGTTCAATGGTTCTTATGCCGTTCTCTCCGTTGTATGAGGATAACTTCCCGAAACCTGAAGGCGGCGATCGTAAGGCTGCTGCCCAGAAGATCCTGGAGGAGGCTGGGTATACCAAAGGATCTGACGGTTTCTACGAAAAGGACGGTAAGAAGCTTGAGTACCGTGTAACTGTTTTCAGTGATGATCCCACCAGTAAAAATGTTGGGCAGAACTTCGTCGAAATCATGAAGGATATCGGACTGCACATTGAGCTGAACCCTGAGGCTGGTCTCAACTTCAACAAGGTGATTAGCAACAAGGAGTATGATATTACGTTCTCGGGCTATAGTGTGGGCGCAGAACCTACGACGGGAACCCAACAGTTCTACTATTCGAAGGATAACAATGGTGTAGGTACCCCCGAGATTGATAAGCTGATCGAAAAAATTCTAGTTGAGCCTGACCCTCAGAAGCGTGCCCAAAAGTGTAATGAGGTTGAGAAGAAACATATGAGTGAAGTGTGCACTCTGGGTACTGTGTATAACGGACCTCTGTACACAATGTGTAAGGAAAAGTTAGCAAATTACGGCACTTTCCTTTATGACGAAAGCAACATCGACTGGGCAAAGGTTGGCTGGCTGAAGTAAACATCTAATAGCCCTATCTTATAGAGGGTGTGGTTTCCCGTTTTCTGGGAATATCACACCCTCTTGTGGTGTCTTGAACGTGTACTTTCTGCAGAAGTGTGTGCGGGAAGAAGGCGGTTCTTCGGTTGCCCGGAGGGCAGAAAAGCCAAAATATGCATACAATGAATATTGTAAATAAAGGAATATTACGTATAAATATTCATATATACTGTTAAATATCCCACAAAATCTGCTTTTTCTGCCACAACCATAAAATGCGGGTGTAAGGTACTGAGATATAACCTGAACTTATAGCTTAACTTTGGATAAGTCCAAACCCGTAAAGCATATAAGCCGGTGACGCACCGGAGCACTTGGTGCAGCAAATGAACTTGTAGACGTGAGGCAATAGCTATGCAGAAGCAGTACATCTTCAACCGCCGCACCTTGCTGGGCGCTGCAGCCGCAACGACTACCGTGGGCCTGTTAGCTGCCTGCGGCGGCTCGAAGAAAGAGGATAAGGTTAAAGCGCCCGGTAAAGACGCTAAGTCTGAGGAACTGTACAATATCAATTCGCATCCGGTGTCTGACTTGAAGCAGGGCGGTGAGGTGCGTATCCCCCTGGGATCCCTTGGGCCGGATTTCAATACCTATTCAACAAGCGGAGATTCCTACGACACGCAGATTGTGATGAGCTCAATCCGTGCAGCGGGACTGTGGAATATTACGCACCTAGGAAAATACGAGCTGAATAAGGATTTTGCCCTCTCCTTCAAACCTGTAGAAGAGGGTGGTAAAGACGTCGTTTACATTGAGCTGAATCCCAAGGCAAAGTTCAACGATGGCACCCCTATCGATTACAAAGCGTTGCAGTCCACCTGGAAGATACGCAAGAGTTCCGACGGTGACTACAATATCATCAGCTCAGGTATCTATGAGTATATTGAGAGCGTCGAAAACAACGGGGGTAACTTTAAGGTAAAGGTCACTATGGCCAAACCATACTACCCATTAAACGAGATGTTCGATGCGATTTTCCACCCCGGCATGGAAGACCCGAAAGTTTTCAATGACGGGTTTGTGAATAACCCGCACCCTGAATTTGGGTGTGGTCCGTTTAAGCTGGCTGATAAAGGCTGGAACTCTACCGAGAACACCTTCACTATGGTGCCGAATGAGAAATGGTGGGGCGAGAAGCCCGTGCTTGACCGGGTGATCTTCCGGGGCTTGGAGGAAAGCGCGAAGGTTGCTGCCTTTAAGAACGGGGAAGTAGACGCGGTTGAGTCACGCACCTCCACATCATATGCCGAACTGAAAAATACTGCGAATGCTGAGTTGCGCAAAGGTCAGCTGCTGTATGCGGGTGGTCTGAATTTGAACCCCAAGCGGATTGAAGATGCAAAAGTGCGGAAAGCAATTTTCCTGGGTATTGATCGGAAGGCTCTTAGTAATATTGCCTTTCAGAATTTGCCGTACGAGGAAGACCCATCCGGCTCAATGTTGCACCTACCGTTCGAGGAGTATTACGAAGATAATTTCCCGAAGGCAGATGGGGATGCAAAATCTGCTGCCCAAAAGCTCTTAGAAGAAGCCGGATACACGAAGGACGGCGAGTACTACGCTAAGGGCGGTAAGCAACTGCGGTATAAAATCACAGTGTTTGGCGATGACCCCAGTAAGAGCAGCATGGCGCGTAGTTTCGCTCAGACGATGAAGGAGATCGGCATTAACTTTGAGGTCGAAACTCGCGGTTCTGCGGAGTATTCGAAAGTTACCGGCTCTAAAGAGTACGACATTATAGTGTCGGGCTTTAGCCTCAGCGGTGCGGATGGCACTGCTGCCACCAAGCAGTTCTACTACTCTAAAGAGAACGACGGTGTGGGCAATGCCGAGATCGACGCAATGATCGAAAAGATGGCGGTCATTAAAGACGACGCGGAGCGGAACAAGATGTGCAACCAGATTGAGAAGAAGCACATGGCTGAGGTCTCGACTCTCGTCACGGTATTTAACGGCCCCGACCTGATGATGTGCAAGAAAGAACTGGCGAACTACGGACCGACTCTTTTCAAGCCCATTGAATGGGAAAAAGTGGGTTGGCTTAAATAAATAAGTCGCGTATTGCGACCCTTGTAGGGGCGGGCTCTTCGTTCATAGAAGTGGTCCGCTCCTATAAGTTTGACCCTAGCAGCCACTGAGACATGGTCCGTCGGCTGGGAGATGGTTTTATACCAAAATCATTGGTGTGCGTCGCTCTTGTCGGTCTCCGGTAGGGAAGGGATCTCACAATGCTGTGTGAACAAGCGGTGTGCAAGCCGCAAAGTATATTGATATGCCCTTTACTTTAAACTTAAAGTGAACATCAAGAATAAAGTTCCTTAAATGAATCAAAACATAGTAAAGCGCATTTTATGCCCTTAAAATATGCATGGTTGTGTGAATAAATCGGCAGCCTGAGTGCGCCACAGGTCACTTTACGGCTAAAATTGCCGCTATAATTAACTCCAAGAACTCTACTTCTTTGGGGCACCCCGCCCCACATCAGGCTATCTGTGTCCTCAACGATGACAGGCTGAATGTAGCTAGCAGATGCCTTGCCCTACTTCGAACGCTAGGAGATTCGATGACGAACATGTCAATCAATCGGCGCACCCTGCTCACTGGCGCGGTTGCACTGGGGACCGTCGGTTTGCTTGCCGCATGCGGTGGTAATAAAAAGAACGAGACTAACTCTGCGCTTGGTGCTGGGGACGATATCTCAAAGGCCGTATCGTTTAACCCCAAAGACCGTTCGGAACTCAAAGAAGGCGGCGAGCTGCGTCTTGCTTTCGACGAAATCCCTAAAAATTTTAACCCCTTCAACACCAACGGCTATACTTCAGGCGCCATCGTTATCCAGGCCGCTATGAACTCAGCGTACGCTGGCGGGTACAAGTATGACTATACGGGTAAGCCCAGCTTAAACACTGATTACATTACGGAGTACAAGGCCGAGACTAAGAACGGCGTTCAAACCGTTACTTTCAAGATTAACCCCAAGGCAAAGTTCAACGATGGCACCCCCATTGACATTGAATCGGTACGTGCAGCCCACAAGATCTTTACAGCGCCTGCTGGCGAATACCAGGTAACCGACGCTCCCATGTGGAAGCAGGTAAAGAGCGTTGAAGAGAACGGTGACAAGTTCTCGGTCAAGGTCACTATGGAAAAGCCCTACTATCCTATTGACGGGGGATTCGTTATTGCCACCTTTATTCACCCGGCACTGGTAGATAAGAAGCTCTTTGATGAAGGGCTCATCGACAAGCCTCTCGATAAGTACTGGGCAGGGCCTTTTAAGGTTGAGAACTGGGATGTTTCTCAGAACTCCTTGATCTTGACACGGAACGATAAGTGGTGGGGGCAGAAGCCTCTGCTGGAGAAAATCTCTATTCGTTCTCTGGGTGAGGCAGCCTCTTTGGCAGCATTCAAGAACAGCGAAATTGACGTAATTTCTGCCAGCTCGCATAATGTCTACGCCGATGTATCAAAGATGTCAAATATTGATATCCGTAAGGGTACTGCGCTGGGTGTTTCAGACTATGAACTTAACCCGGATAAGATTCCGCTGCCCGTCCGCAAAGCAATTGTGGCGGGTATTAACCGTGAGCAGATTCAGAAGATCCGATTCGAAAAGATCGGGTGGAACGAGAAAGCCCCCGGGTCTATGTGCTTCCTGCCCCTGCAGGAAGGCTACAAGGACAGCTACCCTACCGAGATTGGTGAGGACGTGGCGAAGAAAATCCTGGAGGACGCTGGCTATAAGAAGGACGGCGATTTCTACGCTAAGGACGGCAAGAAAGCGTCGTACGAGCTGTTCACCTTTGGGGATGACCAAGACGTCAAGACGACCTCACAGTTCTTCTCGGATCAGATGAAGAAGATCGGTATTGAGCTGAAGATAGTGAATCGTGCCAATTCTGAGCTGACGAAGGTCTCAACCGAAAGGTCCTACGGTATTAAGTCTGCCGGGTACGGCATCACCACCAACCCGGTAGATTCCGCGTACTATTTCTACCGGTCAGAGATTAATAACGGGCACGGTAAAGAGCTCGATTCCCTCGCCGATAAGATGATGGCTACGGAAGATTATAAGAAACAGCTTGAGATAGCAACCGAGCTGGAGAAGCGTCACCTCGCTGAGGTCGCTATCTACATCCCTGTCTCTAACGGCCCCAACTACCAGGCGTGCAAGAAGGGGTTGGCAAACTACGGGCCTCGCCTGTTTGCTACTTCTGCATATGACCCGGATGTATGGATTAACGCTGGTTGGGAGAAGTAGCCTTTAGGCTAAACACCTAAACCAGCCAAGCGGGGTCCCACCATGTGTACATGGTGGGACCCCGCTTTATAGTGGGCCATTATATTCTAAGGAGAGCGCAGCGACCTTCTGGGATTTCATGGGCAACGGCATCCACACACAGATAACGCCTTGCAAACCATCCCAAGAGGTACAAGAATCTCCGTATTCTCCGCTGTGCGGGACAGAACCCCGTAGCCGCAAAGGTAAGCCTGCGGTTACTGACCGTCTGAGCGCTCCATAGAGTCTATTAAACAGAAAAAGCCCCGTGTTCTCCCCAACAATAGGGGAGAACGCGGGGCTTTTATCGGGTTCGTAAGGCTACTTTGTAGTCACCCGAATAACTGTGGACTCAGGCGTTGCTGCGCCAGGCAAGCCCTCAACATCGGCGAACTTATTCGTATTCGTGATCAGTACCGGGGTAATGAGAGGATAGCCCGCCTCTTTAATGACGGCCGGGTCAAAGATCAGCAGCTCTTGGCCAGCCTTCACGGAATCGCCCTTAGCAACTTTCACCTCAAAGCCTTTACCGTCAAGCTGCACGGTATCCAGGCCCACATGAACGAGCATCTCAACACCGTTCTCGAACTTCAGGCCCACGGCGTGGCCCGACGGCAGAGTGGCGCTCACCTTTGCATCAGCCGGAGCCACCACGGCGGTACCGGTCGGTTCAATGGCCACACCCTTACCCAGCTTACCTGAGGCAAATACCGGGTCAGGCACCTCTTCCAGCGCCACAGCCTTACCCTCCAACGGAGCAGTCAGCTCATACACAGTGCCGGACTCAACCGCAGGCTTTGCCGGGGCTGCCTTTGCGGCAGCTGCTGCGGTGTCAGTCTTTTTCGCGGTGTCTGCCTCATCGGCGCCAGCGGCCTTAGGTTCACCCTCAGACCCGGTCTCGGCAGCGGCCTGCCCGTCTTTCTTTGAGCGCGACTCATACCCAAACAGCAGCACGCCGGTCATTGCACCGAAGAAAGCAATTGCCAAGCCCAGAGCGTACAGGGCGGAAGGCTGCATCGCGGGGATCGATAAGAGCGAGGTGAAGGCGAAAGCGTGCGACTTGACCCCCAGCAGTGAGATGGTGGCGCCACCGACCACAGCTGGTACCAGGATGAGGGGGATAACCCGCTTGTAGCGCAGAACCACACCGTAGAGGGAAGGCTCGGAAATACCACCGAGCAGACCGGACATAGAAGCACCTACCGCAGTCTGGCGAAGCTCCTTATTCCGTGAAGCCCGAATAGCAACACCGGTCACCGCGCCGAAGACGGCGAAGTTGTACGCGCCCATGGGGGACTGGATGAAGTCAGTGCCCAAGGTCTGCAGGTTATTAATCATCACGGCGTTCAGCGGCCAGTGCAGGCCCAGCGGCACCATGAACAGGTACAGACCCGCGATCAGCGCACCCACGGCCCCCGGAGCTACATCGTTAACATTCTTCAGGAAGTCAGAGATACCCATAGCCACGCCAATACCGATGGGGCCCACCACGAAGGCAGTTACGGGTACCAGAATAATAACGGACAGCATGGGAACGAAGACCATCTGCAGCATATTTGGGATGATCTTCTTCAGCAGACGCTCCAGAGGCGCCAAGAGGGCAACCGCCAGCAGGGGCGGGAACACCTGGCCAGTGTAATCATAGGCGTACAGTGGCAGGTGCAGACCCATAATGGGCACATCAAGCATCTTAGTATGCTCGTCAGCAAGTTTGGTGAGGTTTTGGAAAGTACTGGTCATCAGCGCCGCCGGAATAGCCGCACCAACCCACATATTCGCGCCCAAACGCTTTGCGGCGGTTGCGCCAAGCATAATAGGCATGAAGTTCAGCACCGACAGCGCGGCCGCCTTGATGATATACCAGAAAGCGAACTGCTTCATCCATTCGGCTTCGAGCGCCTTAATGGCGTCTTTATCAGAAAGGCGCGGCCCGTTCACAATATCGATGTTTACACTCTGACCGGTCAGGTCAGTGTACTGACCGAAGAAGCCGAACTGCTGCAGGAACACGATCAAGGTAAGAATCATGGAGGTGCCCAACAGCGCCCACAACAGGGGACGGAAGGAATCGGAGAGCACATCGAAAACATTCGTCAGCCAGCCAGCCTTTTTACCGCCGGATGATTTAGCCTTGGAGTCATCATCCTCACCCAAGTTCTTCATACCCGGTAAGGTCAGCATCTCGTTATAGACCGCCTCAACGCGGTCACCAAGTACCACCTGAGTCTGACCAGACTGCTCAATAATCGACAGCACCCCGGGCAGGTTCTCAATCTTGGTGCGATCCACCTTCTCATTCGAAGATGGGGTAACACGCAAACGTGTTGCGCAGTGCGTAAAGTGGGCGATATTCTCGGGACCGCCTAGGCCATCAAGAATCTTCTCGCCAAGCTCGTGGTTCTTCACGGTTCATCCCTTGGATAATTAGCGATATTGTCTGTGCGGGCTGTTGCCAAAAGACGCAACCTGGAAAACAAAAAAGACCCGAGTCAGCTCCTTCACCGTGCGCAACACCCGTATAAGAGTGCCCGAATACACGGGTGCCACCAACGTAAAACACGCCCCGTGGCGGAGTAACTCAGGTCTTGCCTGCCAAACCAGTAACAACCCTGTGCTAAAGGCTGTTCAAAACAACCTTAAGTTTTATTCAGTACTGTAATCGGTTTTGCCTCAGAAAGCAAGAAGAACCAAAAACTACACACAGGCCCACAGGCGCGGCAAAATCCAGACACGCCGTGCATCCGTGCACCCGCTAAGATGCACAAACACACGGCGTGCTCACCAAAGCCCCAGCTGCTACTTCTGCGGGAAGAACCGCAGAGGCGCCACCTCAAGGTCTGGGTAATGACGCTTCTGCCAGCGGCGCGAGCGGTGCGCATTCACCTCAATCAGCACCGCCCCTAAAACACCAGCACCCACCGACAGCCACAACAATAGCGCCGACGGAGCCTCAAACTGGTGGTACCGCACCAAAACCGGAACCAATAACGCCGCAAAGAATACGGCAAGCAGCGCCCCAAACAGCAGGATACGTGCCTTGTTAAACGGCCTAGCCACTGCCGCAAGGTTCCACAATCCCATAATCACCAGGGTGATAAAAGAAGCAGTCTGCACCTGCCGCATATCGGTTCCCGGGAACACCAGAAGCGCCGCCAAATTCACGGTCAGAAGCATCGCAACCACGATAATAGAGTTCGGAACCGTATAGTTCAGCACACGGTGCAAAAACCCCGGAACATAGCGGCGGGAATTCGGCAGCAGCGCCAGCGCGAAAGAGGACGCCCCAACAATCAGGAAATCCGCGGTCGAGTACTGGCGGGGCAGGAACGGGAAGATCAGGCCCATCAGACCGAAGACCACACCCAGCAGGATCGCAAAGCCCGTCTTGGTCAGGAACAGGTTCGCCACCATCTCAATATTCGCAATCACCTGGCGGCCCTGCTCCAAGGCGGCGGGAAGCGAAGAGAACTTGCCGTCCAGAAGCACCAGGCGCGAGACAGCCTTCGTTGCGGGCGCCGCGTTACCCATCGCAATACCAAGGTTGGCGTGTTTGAGGGCAAGCGCATCGTTAATGCCATCACCGGTCATCGCCACCACATGCCCCTTCTCCTTGAGGGAGATCACCATGTTCTTCTTCTGCTCAGGCGAAACACGGCCAAAGATATTGTATTTCTCCGCCGCCTCAGCAAGCTCCGGGCCGTCCTCGGGCAGTGTCGAGGCGTCAATAGCACCAGCGGCCACATCCATACCGGCGGTCTTAGCTGCAGCACGCACAGTGAACGGGTTGTCACCAGAGAACACCTTCAACGTCACACCCTGGCGCCCAAAATACTCCACAATTTCGGGGGCATCGGAGCGCACATTCTCACGGAAAATCACGAACAACACAGGCGTATGATCAGTCGGTATGCGCTGCACCGGGTTGCCGTCATCGTTGCGTACCACTGCGGAGGCATGCGCCAAAACCATAGTGCGCAGCCCCAAAGACGCCAGCTCAGCGGCGCGCTCACGCTCAATAGTGCCCTGATCCAAAAGCGCCTCGGGGGCGCCCAGCAGCCACGCCCCTGATGAGGCGAACTCAACCGCGCTAAAACGCAGCGCCGAAGAAAACGGAACCACGCCGCTGGTCTTCTCAGCAGGCGCATCCGCAAAACCGCCGGTGAGCGCTTTTGCCGTAGGGTTCGCGTTCTCGTCGGCACCAAACCATGCCAGCGCCTCATCCCAGCCCTTCGGCAAGGACGCACGCCACTGGTCACCCTCCGGTGCCTCGGTCTGGGCCGGGGTGCTCAACGGGCGCACCGAATCGAAAATCACGCCGCCCTCGGTCAGGGTTCCAGTCTTATCGAAGCACACCGTATCCACGCGGGCGAGCACCTCAACAGCAGGCTGCTCCTGCACCAAAATATTGTGTTTACGTCCCAGCGCCACCGCCGCCGCCGCGAACGCCAGGGTGGTCATGAGCGCCAAACCCTGCGGAATCATTGATGCCACTGACGAAACTACCGCAATGGCGACGTTCTCCCAGAGACCATCACGGTTCACAACTTCAAGGCCACCTGCGGCACGCACCTGGCCCCACAGCACGATCGGGATAATGACGGCAAGGCCGAAAGTAATCCACCGCACCACGCGGTCGAGCGCATCACGCAGCTCAGACTGGATGCGGGAGAACTGGCGCGCCTCGTCAGAGATTTTGCTCGCCCGCGACTGAGCCCCCACAGCCTGCAGCAGCACGCGGCCGGTACCGGCCAACACGCTGGATGCCGAGAGCACCATATCGCCAGGACGTTTAGCAATCGGGTCATTCTCGCCAGTGAGCAGAGACTCATCCAGCTCCATCGAATCAGAGGTCAGCACCACTGCGTCTGCAGGCACCTGGTCTCCACGTTTGAGCACCACCACGTCGCCCTCAACCAAGGTCTCCATCGGGACCTCGGACAGCTTGCCGTCACGCACCACAGACACCGGGGCACGATCCAGCAGAGAAATCCGGTCAAGCTCAAGTTTTGCCTTGTACTCCTGCACAAAGCCAATAATGACGTTCGCTACCACCGCGAATAAGAACAGCAAATCTGCCCAACGCTGGTACAGAATCACGACCAGCCCGCACAGCCCCAGCACCAGGTTAAACACCGTAAACAGGTGCGCCCGCATAATACTCCACAGGGTACGGGAAGACTTATTGTTTTGTGTGTTTACCTTCCCTGCTGCGATGGCACGTTCAACCTCGGCCGCGCTCAGCCCACAGGATGCAAGCTCCGCAGAGCCATTATGGGCATCCGCCGAGTACTCGGGAACAAAACCTGCGGTCGCAGAATCCGCTGTTGATGTACTCTGCGGCTTGGAACTCATGAACCAGTACTCTCCTTCAAAGGCCAGCGGGCCTCTACCGACCCGCTCTCAGGCGGCAAAGCTTATTTTTCAGTCTATCGGTTCAATGGGCATAAAAGGTAATCCCGCTCCCTGTGTGTTTCCTGAAAACACGCGGGAAGTGGGGTATATTCCTTATGCAGAATAGATAATGTGGGGGTGGGCTCCTGCTACCTAAGCGGCAGAATCAACAAACGCCCCGTCACAGGATGCTTCAAAACCTCAATCGGATATCCATAAACCTCACTCAACCGCTGCGCCGTACACACCTGCTCAGGGGAACCAACACACACCACCCGGCCTTGCTGCAAAAGCACAATACGGTCAGAATATGCAGCGGCAACATCCAAATCATGCAGCACCGTCAACACCCCGGCCCCTTCCGACGCCAGGTCACGAGCACTTTTGAGAGTCTGCTCCTGATGCCTAATATCCAGTGCCGCCGTCGGCTCATCCAAAAGCAGCAGGGGAGTCTGCTGCGCAAACACGCGCGCCAGATGCGCCCGCCCGCTCTCACCGCCAGAAAGAGTCGTAATATCCCGCTCAGCGAACTGGGCCACCTCTGTGCGGATCATCATCCGCTCAATAACAGCTTCGTCCTCATCAATGCGGATAGTGCCGCGCCACGGAGTGCGGCCCATCGCCACCACCTCACGCACCGTATACGAAAACGCCACCTGAGTCTTCTGCAGCAGCACAGCTCGGCGACGCGCCATATCCCGCGGAGAATACGAACTCGTCAAGGCGCCATCAAGCTGCACCACCCCAGAATCCTGTTTCACATCCCCAGCAATTACCGACAACAAGGTAGACTTACCCGCACCGTTCGGGCCAATTAGTGAGACCACCTCGTTCGCGTGCACCTCAAATGAAATATCCTCAAGGATGCGCCGAGACCCCACCGAGTACGAAATGTTTTCGACCCGCAGCATCACACACCGCCCTTACGCATCGACCGGCGGAGCAAGAAAAAGAACGTAGGCCCACCCACCAGTGCCGTGAAAATACCGATCGGCATATCGGAGAACGGGATAAGCGTGCGCGCCACCAAATCAGAGAGAGACACCAGCAGCGCCCCGCCCAGTGCAGAAGCTGGCAGCAGCACCCTATTCGACGGCCCCAGTAGCAGCCGCAGCAGGTGCGGAATAATCAGGCCCACAAACGCAATAATGCCCGAGTGCGCCACCGCCGCACCCGTCAAAAGAGCTGTTGCCGCGATAGCCAGCATTCTCAGATGCTCAACGTTCACCCCCGAATGCTGTGCTGCGCGCTCGCCCAGCGCCAAAAGGTCAAGTTTCCCGGAGATCATGAAACAGGCCAGTAGCGCCGCAACCACAACAAACCACATATTCGATAATGATGTCCAGCTGGCCCGGTTCAGCGACCCCATCTGCCAGAATACGATCTCGTCACGGCTGGTGCTGTCAGCAACATAAACACAGAATGCGATAGCAGCGTTCGCAACCGCTGTTACCGCAATACCGGTTAGGATCATTGACACCACCTGCGAGCGTCCACCCGAGCGGGAGAGAGCATACACCAATACTGTGGCGGTTAGCGCCCCTACGAAGGCGAAGGTCGGTACTGCAAACGTGTCCCGTAGCTGGGGTCCCAGCACAATAGCCAGGCAGGCACCTACAGCTGCACCTGAAGAAATACCAACCACTCCCGGCTCAGCCAGCGGGTTGCCAAACACCGCCTGCATAACAGCCCCCGAGCAGCCTAATGCAGCGCCTACGAACAGGGCTAAAAGCACGCGCGGGAAACGCACATTCCACAGGGTGCTGTCAGCGATTGCCCACTCCTGCTGTGGCGGGATGAAACCCCATTTGCGGGCGAACGAGGCAAGCACCTGGTCGGTGGGAATATTATATTGGCCCAGCCCGGCTGACACTATGGTGACAGCCACGAGGGTCACAACCAGTACTGAAAGCGTCACAACCGCGCGGGTACGTCGAGGGTTCGTGTATTTTGGGGCCCCAGCACCCACGGGTTTCTGCACCTTGGTGAGGTCCGCTCCGTCGGCTGGCCGCTGCCGGGCTGTTTCTGAGGTAACCGCTAAGTCCTCTGCTACGTGTTCCACTACTGTCCTTCTGGGGCGTAGATGGCTTTTGCCAGCGATAGCAGGACTGCTGGGGTGTTCGGACCAAACGAGAGGATCTGACCGTCATCCATATCTACAATGCGCCGGTTCTTGCCTGCGGTGGTCTGCTCCACTCCCGGGCGGGACACCAGCCCGTCCACGCCGCCAGTGGATTTAAGGCCGCGGCTCATGACCAGAATAAGGTCTGGGTTCAGTTTTACCAGTGCCTCGGCGTTGGCCATTGTCATCTCTTTAATCCCGTTCTCGGCGGCGACGCCTCGACCGCCTACGGCAGTGATCAGCTCATCTGCGCCGTAGCCGTCTCCAAGCACGAAGAACACTCCCGAGTTACCGCGCACATACAGAAAAGCCATTGACAGGCGCTGATCTCCCTGCGGCGCGACTTCCTTCAAGGTGGTGGTTGCGTAGTCAAGGTCTTTTTGGATGCGTTCAGCCACCGTATTCCCCGCCTCCTGCACGCCGAGGGCCTGCGCCACCAGCTTGAGCTGGGGAATAATGAGGTTCATTTTACGATTCGTGTCGGTCAGTACCACCGTAATACCGGAGCTTTCCAGTTTCTGTGCCGCATCACGTGAAGAAGCTGACGAGTCGAGGAACACCACGTCTGGTTTGGCGGAGAGAATAGCCTCAACGTTGAGATCGTGCCCGTTCTGAGTCATCACCGGAAGCTTCGAGAGCGACTGCTCCGTGTTAGAGACTGTACGCCCCACCAGTCGTCCGCCCAAGCCGAGAGCTATCACATCCTGTGCCAGAGTCCCGTACGTATCGAGGGCCAGGATGCGTTCCGCTGACTTAACAGTCACCTCTTTACCGGTGTAGTCCTTAAAAGTTACCGGCAGCTGCGGGGTGGGGGTGTCCACCATTGCCTGCACCTCGGGGGTGTTCTTTGCGCTTGAGGGGCCGGTCACTTCTTTCGGGTGAGCGGCCTTGCCGTCTTTAAGTTGTTGGGCTAGTTCAGCGAGGACAGCGCTGCTTTGTTCCTCACTAACTATCGTCTGTGATGAGGCGGCATTATTCGGGTTCTGGGTGCCGATGCCGCACGCGGATAGGGTGAAAAGCAACGCCGCCATCATGAGGGCAGCAATTTTCTGTGAGAAACAGCTGGGGGCTTTGATGCCGCTCACTAGTGAATGGATAAACATACGAGTTCACTCTCAAAAATATTGCGAATAGTGTGAATAATGATGCGAAATAAGTTGAGGGGTGCGGCGGGCTTCTTCACCTTCACCGCACCCCAAGCAGTGCACGCTACGCCCTAGTTATCGGATGTCTGAGCACGTGAACGACGCACATAGAACAGTGCACCCACCCCGGTGAGCAACGCTGAGACGCCACCGGCAACACTGCTCTGCACGCCGCTAGCACCCGTATGAGCCAGAGGCTTCTTATCGCACCCTTCACCCTCATACACGGTTTCGGTGATGGTCTTCTCGGTCGGCTGTGCTGCAGCGGGTGTGCTCGACTCGCTGCTCTTTGAGAGCGAGGCGTTGAAGCTCAGCGGGGACATGTCCTGCCCGGCGGAGTAGAAACCGGCGAATGATTTAGCCCCCGCCTCCGTCAGTTTGGTTGATGCACCCTTGACGGAGACCGACCCGTTAGAGGTCTGCAAACCGCTCAGGTCAACATCCAGTAAGGCAACTTCCCCGTAGCTGTTGGATTTGCCTTCCATATTGTTGCTGGTCAGGGTCGCGTACAGGACGCCCTTGGAGCCGTTAATGTCAAGGCGCGGGTTGGCGATTGTGCTGTCGAGTACGCCGTGGTGGCCGGTGAAATGGATTGAACCAGTAAACGATACTGAGCCCTTACCGTCTTTCACCGTTCCGGAGCCGCTTGACCAGTTGAACGTATTATGAGCAAAAGTGGTTCCGCTCAAATCCCAGTTACCGTTGGCGATACCGCCGCGTACATAGGAACGGAAAGAATCTTTCACACCCCAGCCCAGTTCAGCCGTGACGACCTTACCGTCTGAGGCGGACGCCACGTCTTTTGCTGCGGTCGTTGGGGCGACCGCAACCTTACGGGTTCGGGTGACGGGCACGCATACCGGCTGGGCCGGGTTGGTGGAGACGGTTGTGCCCGAGCCTGAGCCGCCGCTGCTTAGGGTACTACTGGAAGAAGCGTCGCCACTATTTGAGGAGTCGGAGGAAGATACCCCCGAACCGCCACTGGCTGTGCTATCGCTATTATCACCAGCGCCGGGTAGCTGCGGGGTGTTGCCGCCGCCCTGATTAGCTTTGGCGATGTCAGGCTGACTTACGTTAAGATCCGTCAGCTGCTCCCCAAGCTTCACCGACAGGTTCAACGGTGCCATGGCGCGCTTATCAGCGTCGCTGTACTGGCCCGCAAAGAGAGCATTCGAACCGGCAACAGTCACGGTTACGGCCGCGTTCGAGAGCTTAAAAACGTTGTTCTCGTAGGAGGCGCCGCTCAGATCCACCTCGGCCATCATGAGGTCTTTGAACGTATTGTGTTCGCCCTTAAGGTTTAGTGCCTCGGCATCCACCACCAAATAGCCCTTGCCGTTGACAGCGACAAGACGGGTGTTACTGAATGTGCTGTCGAGCTGCCCGTGGTGCCCGGTGATATGCACCTCGCCAGCGAACGAGATCTGGCCGGTTCGGGTGGCCGGGTCGAAGGCGCCGGATGCCTTGGTCCAGTTCAGCCCGCCAGCATTGGTTTTCTCCATACCGCTGACCTGGATGCTGCCGCGTGCGAGGGTTGACAGGTAACGCAGGAAGGAATCACGGATACCCCACTGCATGGAGCCGGACTCAACCACATGCCCTTTGGCGGTGTTCGTGCTGTTATTGGGCAGGGCCGGGGCTGCGGGTGCTGTGGGCGCTGGGGCTGCGGGTTTCTCTTCGGCCTTGGAGGCATCGGCAGCCGGTTGCTGGTCGGTTTTTGGCGCTTCCGGCTGAACGGTGTTTGTCTTAGGAGCCGGTGCCGGTGTGGTGGGCTTCTCGCTGGGTGATGGCTGGGCGGGAGTCTCTGCGGACCCCCGAGCGATACGCCCACTGAACGAGATAGCGTCTAGTTTCTGCCCTGCATCATAGAAGCCAGCAAAAACAGGGGTAGCCTCTTCGGCGAGGATTACTTTGGTTTTGTCGCTGGCGGCAAGAGAAATGTTATTGCCGTCGTGTTTGAGGTCTGAAGCGTCGAAAGTGCCCAGTTTAATATTCTGGTATGACTTCAGCGGCTGCGGTGTTGTGCCTTCGTAGGGGCGGGACTGAACATTGGCGCGCACCTCACCCTTGCCGTCTTTGCTGATAATGATGCTGAAGTCGGTGATGATGGTTTCCAGCACGCCGTGGTGCCCGGTGTAGTGGATTTTGCTTCCGGTGTAGACGATCTCATAGCCGTCGTCGGTGACTCTGCTCTTGGAGGCGTCAAACTCGCCGAAAGTGTATTCACCCTTGGGGTTAGTGCCGACTCTGGCTAGCTTTTGGGTGCCTTGGGCGACTCCTCTCAGCAAGTAGTCGCGGAAGGAATCTCTGAGCCCCCATGTTGTTTCTGCTTGAGTGAAAGAATCTGCGGTGTTGTGCACCTGCGTTTGAGAGGCTACGGATGTGGTTGTGGTATCTGCGAATGCGACGGGTGTGGAGACGATACTGCCAAGGCCAACGGCGGCACTGGCTAAGAACGCCCAGGAGCGCTTGGCGCTGAGTGAGACAGACATGTGACTACTCTCTTTTCGAAAGGGTGATGTGATGTTCGCTTCCAGTCTAGACCTATTAGAGAAGATTTGTGTAACGTAATAGGTGTCTAAGGCGGCATGCGAGCTCTCTAAGGGTTACCTTAGCAGAAATTTTGGTAGAGGTATTGCCAAAACCAAGTTTTAGTGACAATATGTCATTAGCGAAACTTGATGACACGGTGTCAGTAAAAAATTTGGCGCCGCAAACCCTCAAACTCAACTAAGGAACCCGCTATGACTACTACCTGCGCACCTGAAACAACTAACGAACGTTTCTCTGCCCGCCTCAAAGCGGGCACCAAAAATGTGCACGACAATGCCGAGCACTCCACCTTCATGGAAGACCTCATGGGAGGTAAACTCGATACCGCCGCCTACCTGCGCCTGATCAACCAGTACACCTACATTTACGAGGCTCTGGAAGCGATCTCCGCAAACCTGCGTGAGGCAGGCAACCCCATCACCGACCCCTTCACCATTGAAGGGCTCGACCGCGCCGCGAGCATCCGCAACGACATCCGTGCACTAGGGCAGCAGGATATTGACGCGCCGCTGCCGGCAACTATCGAATATGTGGAACGAATTAACGCCACCGCCAACGTTCCTGAACGCTTCCTAGCGCACCACTACCTGCGCTACTTGGGGGACCTGTCGGGTGGTCAGGCAATCGCTGCACTGGTGGCGCGCCACTACGGCATTCCCACCGAGGCGCTGAGCATGTACCGGTTCACTGAACTGCCCAAGCCCAAAATTTTCAAAGATGGTTACCGGGAACTGCTCGATAACGCGCCCCTGACCGAAGAGCAGCGGCAGGCCCTCATTGACGAAACCGTCGAAGGCTTCCGCATTAATGCATCACTCTTTGCGCAGCTGGGCCGCCTGTCCTAGCGGCAGCTAATAAAACAGCCTCCGCTGAGCCCATAAAATACCCGCCCTTCACGGGGCAGTTCGGGCTCGTGCGGCACCGCCGGTAGTGCGCTAGTTCGCGGGCGCACCACCGGCGTATTTCATACCTGCAGTGCTCCATCTTCTGCTCCACACCATTGCCTAGCCCACCGGCGGATAGGTTATTAAAAACACGTCAGAATTACGGTTCCCCGCCGAAATATGACATAAAGACATGCTGCACATTGAAGGCTTGAGAACCGTCCAAAAGATAGGGTGTCGTGGTGTATAAAGTCAGCGCGGCTATAGCAGGGACCTGCGCCGGTTCTTCAAAACTTTGAGAAGCTCCTTCATGCGGTGTGAATCGAATGGCAACTCTTCACGTGCTTGTTCGGCTAGGTGTTCGGTGCCTGTAAGAACTTCTTCAAGCACATGCTCGGCAACCCTGGACGACACACCTATGTTATGTGCAAATGTCAGAAACCTACGCCGCGATAAACCATCTTTTTTCCCGCTTAGAAGAAGCGCCATGCTTTTGTCCCCGTACGGGGCGGTTGAAGGGATATCGTAGATGGGGGATAGCTCATACTGCCCTTTACGATTCTCCACAATTGACAGGTTTTTGGCATGCAGATCGCCGTTTCCGGTAAGCCACGCATAGACAAACTGGCGGAAAACCTCGGGAGCTGCAATGCGGGGTGAAAACACCTGGGTCAGTAGGGCTTCAGAACATTGTTCTGCGGTTAAAAGGTATTTGTCGGAGGGGTAACGATTACTGAGTTGACATGCGTCTTCGGCTGCAAGACGATGCGCTATACCATGCTCATCAATATAACGGTCAAAACGGCGTATTAGAATTCCTGAGCGGCCCGTTGCATCATGTACAAGACGGTGAGAGACGACTTGAGGAAAAGCGTGAATGCGGCTCGCTGCTTTTAGAAAGAAAGACTCATTTTCAACTACTTGAGGGTATTCTGGAGGAGAAATTTTAAGAAGGTAGAAATCCTCACTGCTACGTAGTGGAAGAGTAAGCATCTTTCCAGAGACCTTGTCTTGAACTCCCGGTATGGCCGCAGGGTCAATAATACTATGCCGGTTTATTAGCTCTGAAAATGTTATTGTCTGAAAGTCCTCACTTTGAATGAGTTCGCCTGCATCAGGAATGACTAGCTGAGCAGGCTGGGTGTTGGGAGAAACTATCTGTACATCTCCCACGGTGTCCTCCCCGACAGCAATGAGCATCCCAAGCTCATCATCTGCTGAAGTCTTGAGGTGTTTCCGAAGGCCTGTTAGACGACGTCCTTCGGGTAAAAGCCCGGTAAAAAATGGTGGTAGCGCCCCACCTTCCCTGCGGTACGAGTCTGTGGAGAGCGGCAGAGTGGGGGATAGGGGCTTGCTGTTAGTTTCCAGGTACGTACTCGCATAGGTGTAAGCTGTGGCTCCATCGTCGGTTCGAGAAAAGTGCCCGGCGAGAATCCCTTTCTTGTAAACATCTGCGAGGATTTCAGGCATTAGCGCTCCCTCAAGATGAGATCGATACCGAGGGTATCAAGTACGGTGATTACTTTACTGAAGGCAACGGATTCGCGACCCTTTTCGAGGTCTCGGATAGTACGCTCTGAGACTCCCGCAAGAAGTGCCAAATACTCTTGAGTAAGTTTGAGCTCACGCCGGTGCGCCCTCACCACTTGGGCAAGTGTTCCAGTGAGTTCTCGTGCCACTACCGCTCCTTATCTAACCCCGGTCAAGTAAACCGGTGAAATACTGCCGATTTATTAGTATAGCGAATGAAAAGCTGGATTTTTTGAGTAAATCGGTAAAATATTGCCGATTTCAAGGTATGGGGTGACTGGCAGGGAAGATAAAGCAGGTTTTCGGCAATATTCTGCCGTTTTTGCAGGGGTGTTGGGGAAAGTCTTTCTCCGGCACAGACTAAAGAAGCCCCTTGAGGCTCAATGCAACGGTGCAGCCCGCCGCTTTGAGCCCCAAGGGGCATGTTGCAGGTGCTCTAGCCCTGCGCCACCTCACCAAAGTGAGCTGCCATGGTGCCTTCGTGAGCGGCACGCAGCTCATCAAGGTTGATGGAAACCTCGTTTTGGAAGTCAAGCGCGTTCGAGAGCGCATCCACTACGCCGATGCGCGCGAACGGGAACTGCCGGGCGGTGCACATATCCTTGAAACGTACCTCCTCAGAGCGCGGGACGGAAACCACCACGCGGCCTAAGGACTCCGAGAACAGCAGGGTGAACAAATCGAGCCCGTCGCGTTCGGCAACTTCGCCCAGCCCGATGCGCGCCCCGGTGTTGAAACGCAGGCAGGCTTCCGCGAGTGCTGCGGCAAGGCCACCGGCGGCAACGTCGTGTGCCGCATCGATCATGCCGTCACGCGACATGTTCACGAGCATGTCGCCAAGCTGACGTTCAACCGCCAGATCAACCTTCGGGGGCAGACCACCCAAGTGGCCCTTGAAACGCGCCCATTCTGAGCCGTCCAGCTCGTCGCGAGTGGTACCCAGCAGGTAGATGGCCTGACCGTCGTGTTCCGGGGCCCAACCCGAGGGGGTGCGCCGGGTAACGTCGTCCATTACGCCCATCATCGCGACCACGGGGGTCGGATTAATAGCCTTACCGCCGGTCTGGTTGTACAGCGAAACATTGCCGCCGGTGACCGGAACACCTAGCTCCATGCAGCCGTCGGCAAGACCGCGCACGGCTTCCGCAAACTGCCACATGACGTCCGGATCTTCGGGGGAGCCGAAATTCAGGCAGTCCGAAACCGCGACCGGGCGGGCACCCACGGTCGCCACATTACGGTAAGCCTCCGCCAAGGATGCGCGCGCGCCCTCATACGGGTCAAGGTAGGTAAAACGTGGTGATGCGTCAGTCGCCAGCGCGACCCCCAGGTTGGTGTGCTCATCCACACGCACCACACCTGAATCATCCGGCATAGAGAGGGCTGTGTTGCCCTGCACGTAGCGGTCGTATTGATTGGTGATCCAGGACTTGGAGCACATATTCGGAGATGCCATGAAAGCCTTGATAGCCTCGCCCAGCTGTTCGCCGCGCGGGCGTGCATCGTCGGCAGTGGAGCCGGTGAAATGGTCTGCCTGGAGTGCATCCTGACCAGCCGGGCGTGCATAGGGGCGCTCATAGGTGGGACCATCGTGCGCCACAGTACGCGGGTCTACATCAACGATCACCTGGCCGTCCCATTCAATGGTTAGGCGACCGGTATCGGTCACCTCTCCCAAGAAGGAGTACTCCACGCCCCATTTCTTCATAATCGCCTCAAAACGCTCGACGTTCTCGGGCGAAACGACCGCCATCATGCGTTCCTGCGATTCCGACATCAGAATTTCGCCGGGGGTTAAGGTGGGGTCGCGCAAGAGTACTTTGGTAAGGTCTACATGCATGCCGCCCTCGCCGTTGGAGGCGAGCTCACTGGTTGCACAGGAGATACCGGCAGCGCCGAGATCCTGAATGCCTTCGACCACGGAACCCTTGAAGAGTTCCAGGCAGCATTCGATCAGAACCTTCTCAGCGAAGGGATCGCCTACCTGCACTGCGGGTCGCTTGGAGGGCTTGGTATCGTCAAAGGATTCTGAAGCCAGTACGGATGCGCCGCCAATACCGTCGCCGCCGGTGCGTGCCCCGAAGAGCACTACCTGATTGCCCACGCCGGATGCGTTTGCCAGGCGAATATCTTCGTGGCGCATAATGCCGACTGCCAGGGCATTGACGAGTGGGTTTGCCTGGTAGCAGGCGTCAAATTCGGTTTCGCCGCCAATATTGGGCAGACCTAGAGAGTTACCGTAGCCGCCGATGCCCGCGACCACACCGCCGACCACGCGGGCGGTATCCGGGTGGTCGATAGCGCCGAAACGCAGCGGATCCATAACGGCGATCGGGCGTGCACCCATCGAAATAATGTCACGCACAATACCGCCCACTCCGGTTGCCGCACCTTGATAAGGCTCAACATAGGAGGGGTGGTTGTGTGACTCGATCTTGAAGGTTACCGCCCAGCCGTCGCCGATATTGGTTACGCCAGCGTTCTCGCCGATGCCGACCATCAGGTCTTTTTTCATCTCATCAGTGACCTTGGCGCCGAATTGCTTCAGGTGCACTTTCGAGGATTTGTAGGAGCAATGTTCGGACCACATGACCGAGTACATGGCCAGCTCGGCCGCGGTCGGGCGGCGGCCCAGAATCTTCTTGATGTCTTCGAACTCGTTTTCCTTTAACCCCAGCTCTGCCCAGGGGAGTTCGGTATCGGGGGTTTCCGCCGCGTGCTCGACGGTATCGAGGTTAAACTGCTTCTCGCTCATCGCTTGTGTCTATCCTTGTCGTCGTGCGTCTAGCGGGCGTTAATCAGGTTGGAAAGAACGGAGGTGAAGACGCCCAAGCCGTCGGCACCGCCTCGTAGTGAAACATCACCGAATCCGGAGGATGAGGGACCAAAACCGGGCTCGACCGCGTGTTCTGGGTGGGGCATCAGACCGACGACGTTTCCGCGTTCGTTGCTGATACCGGCAATATCGTGGCGTGAACCGTTCGGGTTGAAACCCACGTATCGGAACACGACGCGATTCTCGGCTTCGAGCGCCTCTAGGGTTTTGGTGTCCGCCACGTATTGACCGTCCTGGTTTTTGAGCGGAACCACAATCTCTTGCCCAGGTTCGTAAGAACCGGTCCATGAGGTGGCGTTATTTTCGATGCGCAGGGTTTGGTCACGGCAAATGAACTTGCGGTGATCGTTCTTAATCATGGATCCGGGGAGCAGATGCGACTCAGTGAGAATCTGAAAACCATTGCAGATGCCCAGCACCGGCAGGGGAGCAGAGCCCGATGTTCCCGCCGCGTTTGCCGCTGCGATGACCGAATGCATGACGGGTGCTTTCGCGGCGATAGCGCCCGCACGCAGATAATCGCCATAGGAGAAACCGCCGGGAATGATGACGGCATCAACGTTTTTGAGATCTTCGTCGTCGTGCCACAGTTCGACGACGGTTCCGCCCGCTAACCGTACTGCACGCGCCGCATCACGGTCATCGAGGGTGCCGGGGAAAGTAATAACGCCGATGCGCGCATCAGCAAAGTCGGGGTTGGGTGCCGAGACGCTGAAGTCGCCAACAAGGGGAACTTCGTGTGCTGCGAGTGATTCTGCCATGCTCTTAGTCCTCCAGAACCGAGACATTCACAACGTCTTCGATGACGGGATTTGAGAGCAGCTCTTCTGCCGCTTGGCGTGCCTGCGCAAGATGCTCTTCGGTAGCTTCGCCTTCGACGGTCAGCTCAAAACGTTTGCCTTGGCGAACGTCAGTGAAGGAATTTAGACCGATACGGGGCAGCTCGTGAGCGATAGCTTTACCCTGCGGGTCAAGAATTTCGGGCTTGAGCATAACATCAACAACAATACGGGCCATGTGTGGGCACTCCTTGGGTGCGTGAGTTTTGGTTGAGCCGTCTTTAATGGTACCGCAAGCCTTGAAGTGCCGCCGTGAAAAAGCGTGCAGACATACTCTATTTCACGGGCTGGTACGGCACGAGAACACCGGCAAAACTGCTTTCACAACAATGCCTGGCAGGCACCGCCGACAGACGGGGCCGGGATGCAGCTAGATGTAAACGTGTAATTACAAGAATGTGTTTATGGTGGTCAGCAGACGTCGCCGCAGCGCCACTGAACGTTCCGACAGCTCGCGTTGATACTGCACATACTCGGCTTTACCCTCGGGGGTCTCTACCTTAATAGGTTTATAACCCCATGTGAGGAGGTCGTACGGTGCGGCTCGCATATCGAGTTCACGCGCATCCCAGGCAAGCTCAAAACAGTCCATCACGAGTGCTGAATCTATGAGCGGGATCAGCTTGTATGCCCACTTATAAATATCCATGTTGGCGTGCAGGCAGGCGGGCTGCTCCATGAACCGCTGTGTTTCACGGGTGGGCTGCAGCTCGTTCATGGGTGCCGCCTGAGGCATGAAAAACCGGAACGCATCGAAATGCGAGCAGCGGATGCGGTGCGACTCAACCACCCGGTCGGTGCCTTCAGCACCCAAACGCAAATCCAGGTAGTCGTGACGAATATTGTTCTGAACCGATTTATACGCCATCGCCCACTCGTGCATACCAAAGCACCCGAAGAATGCCTTCTTATCGGCTGTGTTGCCCAAGATTTCGCGGGTGAACGTGAGAGCGGTACCGCGTGTGTCCATGAATTGGGGTACGTCCACGAGAACCGCGTCACCGCGTTCGGCATGGGCGTGTACATCGTCGGGGGAGAGCCCGGCTAAGACGAGCTCGTCTTCGGTTGCCGCACGGTAGAATTTCCAGTTGACACGTTCGGCGGCATCCAGCAGAATGACACCAGCCCCAGGGTGCCAGCGTTTGAACTGACCGGGCTTGAGCGTGTAGTACGTAAACAGAAAATCCTCAACCGGATGCGCCTGCCCTTGCTCGCGCCGCCGCACAAACGGGTCAGCAAAACAACCCGCCCGGCGCTCATGCTCCCTCGCATAAGTACGCCACTGCGGGCCATTAAGAACCTTCAATACCTCAGCCATCCTTCTAGATTAAACTATCCGCTAAATACGCTACAGACAATACAAAATTACTGGCTATAAAAGGCAACGCTTACCAAGTGTCGTGTATAGGGGTGTACTGCATCCAGAGGAATTTCGACTGAGAGTCTTCGGATGCCTGAGAGAACCTCGGAACAGGATAAAAATAGAGATGCTAAGAAAAACTTGAAGTTTTTCTTAGCATCTCTATAGATCGGTAGAACCCAGGTTAGCGCCCGGTCCCGCCGTAGACGGTGGCTTCTCCTTCGGTGTCTAGCGCGAAGGCGGTGTGCACGGCACGCACCGCATCATCAAGCTTCGACAGCTCAGTAATCACCGAAATACGGATCTCGGAGGTGGAGATCATCTCGACGTTCACACCCGCGTTGCTGAGCGCCTCAAAGAACGTGAACGAAACACCCGGGTTGGTTTTCATGCCTGCACCCACGAGTGAAAGCTTGCCAACAGCCTCGTTATAGATGACCTCTTCAAAACCAATCTCTGCCTGCGCCTTCTCAAGCGCCTGCAGGGCCAGCGGCCCGTGCGCCTGGTCCAAGGTGAACGAAATATCGGTCACGTTCGGGCGGTCCGTAGAAACGTTCTGCACAATCATGTCGATATTGATCTTCGCCTCGTTAATCAGGCCAAACACGCGTGCCGCCGAACCGGGCACATCCGGTACGCCAACAACGGTAATCTTGGCCTGCCCGCGGTCGTGGGCGACACCAGAAATCAAGGGCTGTTCCAAGGGGATCTCCTTCAGGTGGGTGGGGGTGAGCTCCGCCGAGTTCTCCGGGATAACAATAGTTCCTTCAAGTTCAGAGAACGACGAGCGTACATGCAGTTTCAGGTTAAACCGTCGCGCATACTCCACACTGCGCAGGTGCAGAATCTTCGCCCCGTTAGCAGCCATCTCCAGCATTTCTTCGCTAGTGACGGTGTTTAGTTTATGCGCTGTAGGGACAATACGCGGGTCGGCGGTGAACACGCCGTCCACATCCGAGTAAATTTCGCACACATCGGCGTTTAGTGCGGCCGCCAAGGCGACAGCGGTCGTATCCGAACCGCCGCGGCCTAAAGTGGTAATATCCCTGCTTTGACGGTTCATGCCCTGGAACCCTGCGACAATCGCAATGTTCCCGGCCTCAAGCGACTCGCGGATGCGGTCCGGCTTCACCTCAACCAGCCGTGCAGCACCGTGCACGCCGTCGGTGATCATGCCAGCTTGTGAGCCTGTGAACGATTTCGCCTGAACACCAATATCGTTGATTGCCATCGCCAGCGCTGCCATTGAGATGCGTTCCCCAGCGGTCAGGAGCATATCGAGCTCGCGTGAGGGGGTGACTGCGCTGGTTACTTCTGCGGCGAGGTCAAGCAGCTCATCGGTGGTGTCGCCCATTGCGGATACGACCACAACCACATCGTGCCCTGCCTTGCGGGTGTTCGCCACGCGGCGCGCCACACGCTTAATGCTTTCGGCATCAGCAACGGAGGAACCGCCAAACTTCTGGACGATCAGGCTCATTAAAACTCCCCGGGTGAGGTATGCAGTGTAAACGCCGGGGTGGTCCCGGCTCCTAATCCATAGTAGACGCGTGCGGGACGCCGTGTGAATTATGTGGGTATGTGTATTAGAACATGAAATATGACGCAGTGTTACAGGCTGGGGGTCCATAAACACTCCTGTGCCTGCCGTCACCTTTAAAAAAGTTTATACCGCAGCAGTGAATGCACCGTACGCCCCACCACTGGTGGTGATTGTGTATGTGGTGGCTGCGCTCGCCATGTTCTGCGCGTGGGTAGTAATGCCCAATATTTGGGGTCTGCTGGTGGGGCAGGCGGTGCACGGGGTGATGTACGCGCACATGATGGTCGCCATTGTCACAGCTGAGGGCGCTAAGAATAAGTCTGCTGAGCTGAGCAGCCACCTGGGGGCCGGGCAGCTTCTCGCGCTGGCGATGTTCCTGATCTGCGCTGTAGCCGGGGTTCAGCGGATCCGCGCGGCTACGGGGGAGAAAGCCTCGACATAAACACCTGCGTGCGCTGCTCATCCATAGAGACTCTTACTTTCACGGGGTGTCTTCACTGCAGCTTACGGGGCTGAGAGCAGGCTACTCCCACGGGTTAACATATTTAGTGCCCGGCAGAGGCGGCACCTGAGGGGTGGGGGTACGCAGCGGCCCCTCCTGGATTTTGCGGATACGCTCCTCATAGTCCGCTGAGCGATATGCGTCGGCACGTGTTGTTTCGACAGGAATTTCGGAGGTGCCACCTTCTGGTTTGGGGGCATGATTCTCGGCGGAGTCTTGCAGCACCTGCTCTATGAGAGCCTCATTAACGGTGGCCTGCTCGCCGTGCGATGGAGGGGCAGCCGACAGAGAATTATTGTTTTCTCCCTGCTGTTCGTCAGCATCTTCAGGGTTTGAGGGGTCCGCCCCGTCCTGAGTATCGTCAAGGTCGTCGAACATGCTCCCGCTCCAGCGTTTACGCGGCGCCTTCGGCTCAGCAGCCGCGCGCTCACGCTCCACCTGCTCTTCTTCAACCACCTGCTCAAAATCTTCAGCAGCATTCGCTTGGGCGATACCCGCGCCCTCACTGATTACGCGGCGCCCCTCAAGCGCGCGCCCGAGCGTAATCTCATCCGCATATTCAAGGTCGCCGCCAACGGGCAGACCGGAAGCAAGCCGTGAGAGGCGAATACCCAGCGGAACCAGCATCCGTGAAAGGTAGGTTGCGGTCGCTTCACCCTCAAGGTTGGGGTCCATTGCCAGAATAATCTCTTGAACACGCTCATCCGCCAGGCGCGAGACCAGCTCGCGAATACGCAGCTGCTCGGGGCCAAGCCCCGCCAGCGGGTTAATAGCCCCGCCCAGCACATGGTAACGCCCAGTGAAGGAACGGGTGCGCTCAATTGCCACCACATCCTTGGACTCCTCAACCACGCAAATCACGGCCGGGTCACGCCGATCATCGCGGCAGATAACGCACTGCTTCGTCTCCGAAACGTTGCCGCATGTTTCGCAAAAGCTCACGCTCGATTTGACTGTTGAAATCGCCGTGGTCAGGCGCGCCATGTCTGAGGCGTCAGAGTTGAGAATATAGAAGGCGATGCGCTGCGCCGACTTGGGGCCCACCCCCGGCAGGCGACCAAGTTCATCGATGAGGTTTTGGACTGCGCCCTCGTACATGCTTCTCCTCTTATGACGCGCGTGGCAGGGGGCAAAAACATGCCCCGTAAACCCGTACCCGTACAGCATAGGGGATGTGCTGCTGCCGGTGCCCGCTTAACCGTCATTCTTCGCCGCAAGCTTTCCCTATCGTGCGGGAGCGGCCACCGCTTTCATCTGGTCAGTTTGCGGGCTTTGGCAAACTGGACGAATCTATAGCGGCGTTTCGTCGATTAGCTTACCGCCCAAGATTTTTTCAACCGCTTTGAGACCCACATGCACACTGGACTCTACCTGCTCATCATCCGCCGAGGTTTCAAAGTTCTCTTCCTCCTCAAAGGCGGCCGCAAATACGCTTTTAGATGCCGGGGCCGTCGAATGCTCAGGCTCGCTGGGCTGCCCGCTGGTGGTTTCATCCTCTGAAGGGTCGGAGGCCGCCCCGCCGGGGAGGGTTTCGGCACCTACAGGGGCCCAATCCTGCCCGGGCTCGGGAGCGGAAACAGAACCGAATGATTCTTCTTTTTCTTCCTCTTCTGCGGCGCTGTTCTGCGGTTCACCGGCTTTCTCGGTGTGCACACCAGCAGGGGTGGAGGAGGCGAAAGAATCACGCTCCCCGAACGGCTGCTGCGGCTCTTGCCCGGTATCCTCGGGCGGGGTTTCAGCCGGTTCCTGCGGCCCCTGTTCTTCAAAGGGGCCTGAGAGCGGGGGTACTGCGGCATCGCCTGCGCTGTGAGCGCCTGCACCATGCACGTCAGGGTCGGGGGCTGGCGGAAAGTAAGGGTCTTCGGGGGGAACATCGTGATCGTTGGGTGCGGGGTATTCCGCCGGGGAATCAGCGTAAGCTGACTCGGCGAAACTCTGAGAGGCCCCTTGTGCAGCCTGCTGGGGAGTAGTTCCCTTAGCGGGGGTTTGAGTCTCTTCGCCCCGCGTACTCGTGGAGGCTGCGGTGGTAGGGGCCTGCGTATGTGCTGCCCGGTTTGGCGCGGTATTGCCCGTATTCTTGGGGTGTCCCTCTGCCGCACCGGGCTCTTTAGGGTTCTCAGGCTCGGGGGCGGGGCTCGCCGGATCCTCCTGCGGGATGGGCGCCACCTGCCATGCCGATAGAGGGTCGTCTACGCTGGTTGCCGCCGGTTGGTCTTGTCCGCTGCCCTGCGGCTGCACGGGCTGGCCGTGGCGGCGCCAGGCATCTTCACCCCCGCGCGGGCCGTCAGCAATCGCAGAGGTATCAGTACTTGTGGGCGTCTCAGACGGCACAGCGCCTTGGCTGCTGGGCGCAGCAGGACTGTTCCCCGTTTGGTTGCCAGCCGGTTTTACATCGTCACGCGGCGTTTTCTTGGCGACCTCAGCCCGCACCCGTACTTTCACGCGAAGGAATTCACTCACGCGCTCACTGAGCTCAGTGACCGAAGCTTTGACGGCACGCAGAGTGGGCATATCGGCGCGCACATACAGCTCCCCATTGGTGTAGCGCACCGGTTCGAGGCGCAGCAGCTGTTCGGTTACGGAGCGGTCACTCACACGCCCCACGATTACGCGCCAGTTGCCGCGGACCGATAGTAACGGGTCAGATGCACCCTCACCGTTACGGGCGGTCTGACGCTGCTGGGGGGCACCCGCGGTGCGGTGGGCGGTTCCTTGATCACCCTGCGCCTGCATAGGACGTGGGGGTTGTGGGGTATGCGTAGTCTGTTGCTGATGCTGCCCGTGGGATGGGGCGCTACCCGCCGTGTCCGCACCATCATGTGATGTGCCGGGCTGGGGCTGTTCATCCCCCGGAGTGGGGCTGCTAAAGACCGGGCCGGTGTGAACCGGTGCCTGCGGAGTGGCGGGCTGAGGGTTCGCGCCAGATGGGCTATTTGCTTGCTGGCCGGCGGAACCTGCAGCGCGTCCTGTGCTGTTCTGCCCGGGGGCCATAGTCCGGTTGGGTGAAGGGACAGCGCCCCGCTGTGCGGCGGGGGAGCTGCCGGCACCGCCTGCTGCTATGCGCTGTTCCAGGGATTCAAGACGTGCTATGAGCCCGGTGGTATCTTCTGCAGGAACCAGCAGCCGCGCGCATAGCAGTTCAAGCTGCAGCTGCGGGTTGGTGGCACCGGTCATAGAATTAAGCACCTCGTTAACGGTGCTCGCCGCGCCGGTTAGCTGGACCGTGGCGAAGGCTTGCGCCTGCGTTTTGAGGCGTTCTATCTGATCGGCGGGAACGCCCTGCAGAATCTGCGCGGCATTCTGCGGTACCGCCTGCACCACAATCAAATCACGCAGGCGTTCGAGCAGGTCTTCGACGAAACGTCGAGGGTCTTGCCCGGTCGCCACCACCCGCGAGACCGCCTCGAAGAGGGAAGGCGCATCCTGAGCGGAAAACGCATCAATCACGTTGTCGAGAAGCTGGGCGTGCGTGTACCCAAGCAGGGCGACAGCGCGGTCGTAGCTAATGCCGGATTCGGTGTTGGCACCGGCGATAAGCTGGTCAAGAATGGAGAGCGAGTCGCGCACGGAGCCGCCGCCAGCACGGATGACGAGTTGAAGCACCCCGGATTCGACGGGTACGTTCTCTTCGCCGCAGAGTTTTTCGAGGTAGGGCAGAAGAACTTCGGGCGGTACCAGCCGGAACGGGTAGTGGTGGGTGCGTGAGCGGATGGTTCCGAGAACCTTATTTGGCTCTGTGGTGGCAAAGATGAATTTGATGTGCTCGGGCGGTTCTTCCACGATTTTGAGCAGGGCGTTGAACCCTTCGCGGGTGACCATATGCGCTTCGTCAATGATGAAGATTTTGTAGCGGTCGCGCACGGGTGCCAGGGTTGCACGTTCACGCAGGTCGCGGGCGTGGTCTACGCCGCCGTGGGATGCCGCATCCATTTCGATGACGTCGAGGGAGCCGCCGCCGTCGCGGGAGAGTTCGCGGCAGGAGTCGCATACACCGCAGGGGGCGGGGGTTGGTCCCTGGGCACAGTTGAGGCAGCGTGCCAGGATGCGTGCGGAGGTGGTTTTGCCGCATCCGCGCGGGCCTGAGAAGAGGTAGGCGTGATTGACGCGGTTGTTGGTGAGCGCGGTAATGAGCGGCTCGGTGACGTGTTCTTGCCCGATGACTTCGGCGAAGGTCTCGGGGCGGTAACGGCGGTAGAGTGCTGTGCTCACGGGTGACCTTCTGGTTGACGACGCGGGGTTCTACACTATTTTAGTTCACGGATGCACGCATGGGGTTTGGTTTCGTTACCGGCGTGGGATGGTTTATGCCGAAATTCTCGCCTGTGAGAAATGGTGGGTGGGTTATTAGCCTGTCCCATATATATAACGATTGGTAAGACTGGTGTTCGTCAAGGGCGCTTAACCCGCTAAGATAGAGCGCCCCGAGGATGTCTATCGGTTAGAAACTGATGACATCGTTTAGGTTAGCTACCGCCCGGAGCAGTTTCGCGCAAGCCTCGATAAGACGCGTGATGCTCAGGGTGGTTTGCTTTTCCTAAATTAATGTATGGTCTAGGATAGACGTACAATATGTACTCTAACCCGAGAGCTAAACTCTAAATATGAAAATCAGGGGAAGTTATAATTCGGGCACATCTTACAATTTGCATAAATTCACTCAATAGGGTGAACATATCAAAAATTTCTCCTAGAAATTGTATATAAGTTGTACCTTGTGTGTCTGTATCGCTATATATACGACCATCTTTAAGATCATGGTGTACTGTGGCGTGGCCAATTGTATTGCGACGCTTGTTGTCAAGTACCGTGCTTATAACCTCCCATCCTGGAACCATAGACACATAAGAGATTTTATGAGCATTGGGAAGCTTATTAAATTTATTAATTGATGTGGCTCGTCTGCCTTGAGGAACATTATTCGGATGCTTGTCACCAAATTCGTTAGGATCTCCATATTTCAGTGAATTTTGTGCAGAAATTAAAATCCAAAGGCATTTACATGCTATTTCAAACCCTTGTTGATAAAGATCGCGAACGGTTGAAAACTCATCCCGGAATAATGTTAGTTCGTTTAAATTGCTCTTCGCCTTTTCAGTAATATGATGATTAAGTCTACCCATGCACCAAACCTCGTACTCTCTTATGAAATTGTCTATTGTATTAAATAAATTCTTCTCTAGCGATAGAACGTTGGATACTTCATTACGGATCAGGCTTATATATTGATAGTTTTTGAGGGTAGCTTTATGTTTCCTTAGGAATCGTTCAGTCATGTATGAGACCCCGATATTAGACCTGCCAATCAAATGATGTGTTGTTACATATATACAGCTGTATGCGATGCTTGTGCGTTCATGCATCTTTGAACCTATACTATCTAGGTCGAGACCGGCTCTGGCACTATTTTCAAACATAGGCCAATTCTGCATGAGATAGTAGTTAAAGATTTTATTTGTTTCAGGCCATATTTTTTTAGATATATGTTGCCCATAACTATGTTCTTTCTCAAATGTAATCATTTTTTCTAATCCCAGCAATTTTACTAGGGTCATGGTTGGGAAAGCTCCTAGTTCATCAAATGAGTCAGCATTATATTTTGAAGGAACAAAAGGATCTATTGTTACGACTTTGGGTTTCTCAGGAAGATTATGCTCATGAACTTCTTCGCATTCTATATTAAAACGATAGTCCATAATGTCTTCGCCGTCCATGTTTCCTTTAATGGGTAGGCTGCAATGCGGGCATGGTAAGTAGAAGCGAGTATTCTTAGCTGTACTCACTCCTATTCTCGCAATAAATGGGATGTTGCAGCCGGGACATTTGAGGAAGAAACGATTTATCATATTTTTCGAACTCCTAAGTTCTAATTTTTACAGATAAATATTTCTTAAATGTTTAATAGCCATTATATATGTATAATCTCCGATAATGACCTATGTGATCATCCTGTCGGGGGTGATATATCCACCCTACTCCACTCCAAAAATTGTCCGCATTTTCAGAGAATGCGAATAGTCTTGTGTTTGGATATTTCCGTTTTATTAATTCCAGAGAAGATCGACCAATTCCTCTTCCTCGGTAATCTTTATGAACTTCGAAAAAAGCGATTTCTACGCCTTCGCAAGGAGGAATAATATTTTCGTAATTAGCGCTTAGGGTATACGGTGATACAGTCCCAGCGCGTGCTACTTCTAGATCTCCTTGCCAAAAGCTAAACCACTCCATATCAATATGATATTCATGCCACCATCTAGTATTAAACCCTTCAGGCTTATGCTCAAAGGATGGAGGGCTATAAGAAGAATTAGGAACCTGATGTATCTTTAACACTGTCATTAAAATTTCTCTATATATAGGATTTTGTAATTTAGAAATAATTATATCCTACTTGCTTGTAACTTTGTTGCTTAGATATTTCAAGGGACAGCTGCCGTATCTGAGTCTGCGTTTTGAGTGTACCGCCCCTTCCACCCCAGGGAAACAAGATGTCGGGTGTATCGAAGAAGACTTGATGGGGCGAGCGCCTAGGGATGTCAGCAAGCGAGGAACGAGCGTAGCTGACAGGGTCCCTGGTAAAGCGAGTGCATCAAACTGATGCGATGAACTTTGCAACGATATGCGGAGTTTAACGATAAAACCTCTTACGCAACCGTTGAAGCCTCAGATTTCGAGTGCACGAGGAAATAAATCTGAGGTTGAAGCCGCGAAGCGTGAGTGGAGCGGGCGCGTGAGCGCACTATGACGGCGCGTTTTGGGGTATAAAAAACCTCTTACGCACCCGTCATAGCTCGAATACCCTTGCTACCTTCCGGTCCTGGGGGAGTTTTCCAAGATAACGCCACGTAAGAGGCAAGAACCAGTGTACCGGATTTTTGGGTTCTTGGGAATTCGGCGCGTCCGCGGTATTTCTGTGAGCGTACATGCCGCCCGGGGGAGCATCCGGACGGCGGTGTTGTGCTGGGGTGCTGTAGCAGCGTGTTCGCCGGTGACTGTCGGCCACTCGGGCCGGGGGTAAAGCGTCTAAAATGGTAGGGATTGTCCTATCCGCACCCCCGAGTTGAAGAGGTTGCCGTGAGCACTGCCCTTTATCGTCGTTATCGCCCCGAGACCTTTGCTGAGGTTATCGGGCAGGAGCACGTGACCGAACCTCTTATGGTCGCCATGGAGAAGAACCGTGTGAATCATGCGTACCTGTTTTCGGGTCCGCGTGGTTGCGGTAAGACCACGTCGGCGCGTATTTTGGCGCGTTGTTTGAATTGTGCGCAGGGTCCGACTCCTACTCCGTGTGGTGTGTGCGATTCGTGCCGTGAGCTCTCGCGTGATGGTGGCGGTTCCCTTGACGTGATTGAGATGGACGCGGCGAGCCACGGCGGTGTGGATCATGCCCGTGACTTGCGTGAGCGTGCTACTTTGGCGCCGGTGCGTGACCGTTACAAGATCTTCATTATTGATGAGGCGCATATGGTGACCCGTGAGGGTTTCAATGCGCTGCTGAAGATTGTGGAGGAGCCGCCGGAGCACGTGAAGTTTATCTTCGCGACGACTGAGCCGAATAAGGTGCTGGGTACGATTCGTTCGCGTACTCACCATTACCCGTTCCGTCTGGTTCCGCCGGAGGTTCTTCTGCCGTTCCTGCAGGGTCTGTGCGATCAGGAGCAGGTGGCTGTGGAGCCCGGTGTGTTGCAGCTGGTGATTCGTGCTGGTGGCGGTTCGGTGCGTGATTCGCTGTCGATTCTTGATCAGCTGATGGCTGGTGCGTCTTCGCAGAACGGTATTGAGTATGACCGTGCGGTGGCGCTGCTGGGTTATACCCACGCGCAGCTTCTGGATGAGGTTATTGAGGCGTTGGGTGCGAAGGATGCGCCGACTCTCTTTGGTGCGGTTTCTCGCGTGGTGGCGACCGGTCAGGATCCTCGCCGTTTTGTGGAGGATCTGCTGGAGCGTCTGCGTGATTTGATTGTGGTGAAGGCTGTTCCGCAGGCTGCCGGTCAGATTTTGCAGGGTGTTCCGCAGGATCAGTTGGAGCGTTTGGCTCAGCAGGCTCAGGCTCTGGGTGAGCGTGAGCTGACGGTTGCTGCGGGTACGGCGAATGAGACTTTGAATGGTATGACGGGTGCGGCGAATCCGCAGCTTCAGTTGGAGTTGCTGTGTGCTCGTCTGCTTCTGCCTGCGGTGGAGGGTTCTGTCGGTAGCGCTGAGGTTGCGGCGTTGGCTTCTCGTCTGCAGGTTTTGGAGCGTCGCGTGGCTTCTGGTGCTACTGGTTCGGTTCCTGCTGGTTCTGGTCCGGCGCAGGGTGGTATGTCTGCTGCTCGTGCGGCGGGTATGGCGGCGGCTGGCCTGGCACCTAAGACTCAGGCACCTAAGCCCCTGACCTCTCAGACTCAGGCGCCTAGCGCCCCGATTCAGGAGGCGACTCAGCCCGCGCAGCAGCCTACTTCTCAGCAGGCAGCCCCTCAGCAAGCAGCTCCCCAGCAGGCTAGCGCGGGTGCTCCCCCGCTGGCGGGCGCGCCCCTTAGCACTGCGCCCCTTAGCGGTGCACCTCTAGCACCGACCGCGCAGGCCCCCGCTACTCCGGCTGGTGCTCCCCTGGCTGGTGCTCCCCTGGCGGGTAACACCCCGGCGGCACCTCATGCTCCGGAGGCGCCGAATACCCCGGCTGCTCCTGCAACTGATGCCGCTGCGGCAGGTACCCCCTCCGCGCCTTTGAAGCTTAACCCGAACGATCCGCTGGCGGCGGTTCAGGGTAATTGGCGTGCCATCCTTAACCGAATGAGCGTTCCGGGTGCGGCGGAGCAGCTGATGAAGGTGCGTCCCGCCCGCATGGACGGCGCGACCCTGTACGTGAGCGCCGATATTGCGACCCTACGCGCGGTCAAGGGTTTTGTGCCCGAGCTGACCGCCCGCGTGAGTGAGTTCCTGCGCCGTCAGGTGACCATTCACGCTCAGGTGGCGAAGCCCGGTGAACAGACCAAGCCTGCCCCTGCAGCTCAGCCCGCAGCGTCCAGTGCTCCCGCAGCGCAGCCTGCAGTTCCGGCGGCTGTTGCCCCGCAGGCGCCTCAGCAGCCCGTTCAGCAGACTCCCCCGCAGCCCGCTCAGCCGGCGCCGCTGGCTGATGGTCCGCGTGGCGGTGAGGATGCGTGGCGTCGCCACGGTCAGCCGCTGACCGGCGCAAACACCCCCGAGTCCACGAGCGTGGATGCACCCCTGGGTGCGTGGGAGGTTGCCCCGATTCCGCAGAGCGCCCCCGAGGAGGCACCTCAGCAGACTGCCCCAGTTGCCCCGGTTGCCCTGCAGGCACCGGTTGGTCCGCTTGCGCCTGAGCCCCCGCTTCCTCAGCAGGTGCCAACTAGTCCGGCGGGCGGTTTTGGCGAGCGTGATTCCTTTGCTGCCTCCGGTAGTGGAGTTCCGCAGCAGGAGAGCGCTGCTGAATCCCAGCAAGCACAGGAGCCCCCTCACGTGGAGGAACCTCCGTATGAGGAGGAGCCCCCTTTTGAGGATGAGCCTCCCTACGCTGAACCGGTTGAGGCACCCGCAATGCCCGCAGCACCCGCAATGCCTGCTGAACCTGTAGCACCGGCTGGTCCGCTCGCTACTCCGGTTGCCCCGGCAGGCCCCCTGGCGGCGGGTCCGTTGGCGGCTTCCCCGCAGGCAGCACCGCAGGATTCGGCACACCCGGTTGAACCTGCTGGTCCGTTGGCTGAGGCACCGCAGGCAGTTGTGGCTGATAATGCTCCGGCAAGCGATGAGAAGCCCGCAACGCCGGCTTCTAACGCACCTACCGCGCCGGCTCCTAGCGCACCGGCGGCACCGGCTTGCCAGGCACGCGCCGCATCCGATGAAGACTACGTCTCTGAGGATGATGAGAAGGTCGAAAACAGCACCTTCATCGGTCTGCGCGCTATCGAAAAAATTATTGGTGGCACCGTCATTGACGAACGCCCCCTGCACCAGCCCTAATTACGGGGTCGTAGGTGCCGCGCCCGCCATCGAACCGATGGCGGGCGCACTCATTCCAGCCGCATACTCGCTACGCGAAACGCCCCTAAACTGTCAGGGGTTGGGTGCATACTCATAACGTCGCCCAAGAACAGCACACCAGCACAACACATCAGCACAACACACCGCATTTGTAAGGAGAAGCCATGTACGAGGGAGCAGTTCAAAACCTCATTGACGAGCTCGGCCGCCTGCCGGGTGTGGGTCCCAAGTCGGCTCAGCGCATCGCTTTTCACATTCTGAATGCGGATGCGGCAGATATGGCGCGCCTAGCCAACGCCATTTCCACGGTGAAGACCAGTGTCAGCTTCTGTGAGGAGTGTGGCAACGTCTCCGAGACGAAGCTGTGCACCATCTGCCGTGATGAGCGCCGCGACCCGTCCGTGCTGTGTGTGGTCGAAGAGTCGA
>ERZ772935.27-NODE-27-length-69301-cov-3.245155_pt1 | contig 69301 bp, 64 predicted proteins | sample MGYA00511683_ERZ772935 | MGnify/ENA primary metagenome ERZ772935 (study PRJEB29015, sample SAMEA2738086) | human oral metagenome | biome: human oral; feature: human-associated habitat; material: saliva | place: China | collected 2228 ...
TGCAGTTCTACGCGGCAAGGATACTCTTATGGAGACCACAACAACTCTAAGAGAGAACTGCGAAGACATTTACGAAGATGCTATGGATATGAATGCTGTTCGTTATGCTGAAGAAGAGATGCTAATGGTTGAGAGCGCTAGAGCAATTGTTGAAGCATACGACGAGGATGAAGAAGCTGCTGAGGAGCAGGTAGAAGAAGCTAAGGACGCAGAATAATGCGATTTGTAATACTTCACGAATCGAGCTCTAGGATACGTGTGCGTGTTCCAAAGTACAATATGACTATGGAACAGGCCGATATACTAGAGTACTACCTGAGAAATAAACCCTTTGTCGTGCAAGCGACAGTTCACGATAGAACGAGCGATGCATCTATTAGATATAGAGGTGGCACAGAGGGAAGAAAGGCTCTTCTCGAGGCACTGAGAGGATTTTCATTCAGTGACGAGAAGGCTATCGCACTAGTGCCAGAACAGACAAGCAGGGCGCTTGATCATAAGTACCAGGAGAAAATGGTGAGCATGATCATGTTTAGAACCCTGAGAAATATCTTCCTACCAATCTGGCTCCGTAACGGCATTACAATCGTTAAGAGCGCAGGATTCATCGCTAAGGGTATAAAATCGCTCTCTAAGGGTAAGTTAGAAGTTGCAACGCTTGATGCTACTGCAATTACGGTGTCGATGCTTAGAAATGACTTTGACACTGCTTCATCCGTAATGTTCCTACTCGACATAGGAGATACGCTAGGCGAGTGGACTCGTCGCAAGTCGGTCACAGATCTAGCAAGCGTAATGTCTCTTAACGTAACAAAGGTATGGAAGAAGACGGAAGACGTCGATGTATTGGTCGATGTAAAAGAAGTAAAGCCAGGAGACAAAATCGTAGTTCGCACATCTAATGTAATTCCGCTAGATGGAAAGGTCGTTGAGGGCTCAGCATCTGTAAATCAGGCGACTATGACTGGTGAATCTATTCCAGTTCGCAAGGAGCCTGGTGGCTATGTATATGCTGGGACTGTCGTTGAAGATGGAAGCTGCGTAATTGAGGTTGCTCAGTCTGCAGGTACTGGTAAGTACGATCAGATTGTGAAGATCATCGAGGAGTCGGAGAAGCTCAAGTCAGAAACTGAGGAGAAGGCTTTCCATCTCGCTGATAGACTTGTTCCGTATTCTTTGGCGGGAACGGTACTAACTTATCTATTGACCAGAAATGCGACAAGGGCACTATCGTTCCTGATGGTAGATTTCTCTTGTGCTTTGAACCTGTCGATGCCACTTTCGATGCTTTCTGCAATTAAGGAAGCTAGCAAGTACGATATCTCTGTAAAGGGAGGCAAGTTCCTCGAAGCGACTGCAACGGCAGATACTGTAGTATTTGATAAGACAGGGACGCTGACACACGCCACACCGTCCGTAGTAGACATTATTACTTTTGGCGATGCAAAAGAAGAGGAGAGTTTGCGTATTGCGGCTTGCCTCGAAGAGCACTACCCACATTCCGTTGCAAATGCAGTAGTTGAAGAGGCCAAGAAGCGTCATATCTCGCACGAAGAGATGCATTCGAAGGTTGACTACGTGGTTGCTCATGGAATCTCGAGTAATATCGACGGGAAAAATGCGATTATTGGTAGCTACCATTTCGTAGTTGAAGACAGTAAGAGCGTAGTGCCAGATGGCGAAGAGGGTAAGATCGATACACTGCCAACAGAGTATTCGCATCTGTACCTAGCTATCGACGGAGTGCTGCAGGCTGTAATCTGTATATTTGACCCTCTTAGAGAAGAGGCTGCCGATGTGATCAAGGAGCTCTATGAACTCGGAGTGTCAAAGGTATGCATGCTCACGGGAGACAATGAGAGAACGGCTGCTGCAGTGGCTAAGAAGCTCGACCTAACAGAGTATCGCGCAGAGGTGCTTCCGGAAGATAAGCTCGCATTTATAAAAGCTGAGCATGCAGCAGGCCGAAAGGTAATCATGGTTGGAGATGGTGTAAACGATGCACCTGCTCTATCTGAATCAGATGTTGGAATCGCTGTAAATGAAGGTGCTGCGATTGCAAGAGAGATTGCCGATATAACTATTTCATCGGATGACCTGCGCAGAATCGTACTTCTGAGAAGAATAAGCATGCAGCTGATGGAGAGAATCGACAACAACTACAAGTTCATCGTTGCATTCAATGCAGGGCTTATTGGACTAGGAGTTGCAGGAATTTTAAAACCTTCCTCATCTGCGTTATTCCACAACGGATCGACTATACTGAGCGGACTATATAGTACAACACCGCTGTTAAGTGAGTCGGAAGAAGATATCAAGGAGTTGGATTATGAAGAAGCATAAGTTTTTCGCATGGGCAACAGTTTTCTGCTTTGCTATGACGATGGTAACTGGATATAAGAAACGCTAAGTTGCGTATTATTGTATCAGGCTAATAATAAAGTTGCTAAAAATTAAGACAGAACCCTTCGGATGATGGGTTCTGTCTTTTTACATATTTAATCAGGATAAATTATGTGGAAAAGGGATTTGGCTGAAAGCAAGATGTTGATGCACATATGAGGTAATAATAAATCTGAATTAATTAACTATTAATAAATTAATTACCCCAAGTATCATCAGCTCTACAAAATTCTTCATTTATTTTCAAGACAATAAGAATAATAATCTTGAGTAATTTATAATAATCTTGCTTATGCTGCTCTTCAGATTGAGTATTAGATCCATGTATGTATCGATTGCGAAGTTGGTCACCATTATCAAATGATTGATCATTTAACATGTAGTCCAAATACTCGTACTCTGGTCTTGAGAAAAGTGTGTTTTCTACCTTTATTTTTCCTTGTTCAATAAGTTTATTTACATAAGGAAGATCGTAATATGTAAGACATATTACATTATTGTAGAAAAAATCTCTTAATACAGCTAACCTTTCCTTTGAGAATTTGAGTATTCCACAAGATGAATAGGCTAAAAAATCGTTGCTTAAAAGACTATCAATTATGGCTTGCTGATAATTTGCAAAATCATCATAAATCAATCTTTCATTGCATAACATTTCATAAAAAGTACAATACTCATCGCCTGTTCGATCCGTATAATTTAGTGCGCTTTGATCAGAAAAAAATATTTTAGATATACATTGCAATTCTTCATCAACTAGATATCCATACTTTCTATTGCAAAAACTTTTTATTTGTGAAAATAAAGGTGTTGATGATGACATTTCTAGCAAATCCTGATCGATAACTTTATCAGTAACAAAAAATGAGAATTGTTTGATAATGCTGTCAATTTCAGAACATAGTAGTCTAGCTTTTTCAAGGTATGTTGCAGATTGAGAAGTTGAGTTATAGGTAAAACCCTTTGCGTTGAATTCTTCCATCAAATATGTCTGAAAAAACCATTCTATTAAGTCTTCAATCCTTAAATTGTGTTCTAATAATTTAGCATCATATGCCATTGTTATAACTGTAGAAATCATCTTCCGTATTTCAAATGCAGTATCAACTGGATATGCATTTAGACTTTTAAGTCCCACAAATGACTCAAGAGAACAAGCGCGAGCATTGTTTGGAAATGAGGAACGGTAGAACTTATCTACAAATCCAAACATGTGAATAAAATTATTCATAAGAGTTGGGAAATCTAGATTTTCTTCTATCCAGGATGAATTAAAAGTGAATCTTGGCTGAAAGCAATCTTTATCATCTATAGTTACAAGTTCATCGATAGGTTTAAAAACGACATTAACACCAATTTTTAATCCTGTATTCATTGAACAAACTGCCTCGATAATTTTATTATATTTCTTCTTAGCAGCTAACCTAATCCTATCATTAAGAGCTAACTGACTGCATTTTTTCCCTTTTATAATCATCTCTAAGTAATTAGGATTAGGATTTTCAGATTCTATATACGAATTAATAATAGATGTTTTTTTATCTATAGTTAGTGAGTTAGGAATGTAATAGGATTTATTATTAGACTCGTGTTTAACAAGGTATGCATTAATTAGAACTTCAGCGCCTTTGTTATTAATAACCATATAGTTACTAATTAATTGATCAAATTTAGATACTATTTTTTTTCTACGAAGTACATGGTGGAGAACCCTCTTATCAGCGTAGAGCAAAGATTTGAAAGTGTCTACGGGAATAGTATTTTGCATACCATAATGTTCAAACATATCCCAGAAGGATGAAACATAAAGAGTGGTTGTGGCGTTATACGTATCATGAAAGCGATTATAATCAAAATTAGAAACATACCTCCCGATACGTTCCTTTAGTTTATTTGCTTTTCTTTTAAGTTCGGCATAATAGTCAGAAGACCAGGCCTCTAGTTTTACATTTGTTTCAAATAGTTTGATAATATTATGAAATTCTAGTATGTGATTTATATTAAATGGAGAATTCAAGCTTAAAAGAATATCAATTCTGTCTTCAGCCGCTTTTAAACTAGATCCTGTGGACAAATCACTTGCAGAATAAAAAATTATACCATCATAATCTGGTCTTGATATATTACTGCTCATTTAATCTTCTCCCAACTACTGCTGTCAAAGGAATCAGCAATAGGTTTTAAAGTTGGTTTTTGCTGATAAAAATCCATATAAATAAACCATATTTATATGGATCATTTCTTAATCTCCGCCGAGCTCTGCAGCTTCACGGAAATCGTCATCTCTTTGCCGTCTCGTATTATTCCGAGCTTAACTGTTTCGCCTATACGGTGGCTCTGGATGGCTGAAATTACACCTTCTGCAGTGGATACCTTTTCGTTATCTACGGAGATAATCTGGTCGCCCTTCTTTAGACCTGCGGCCTTAGCGTTTGAGCCATTCACCTCAGCGATGAGAACAGCAGCGGTACTCTTGCCCGTAGTCTTATCCTTGACATCGCCGTCATAGATGGAAATTCCGGCCATCGGCTTACCTGTTATCGTGCCATGTTCGATGATGTCATCGATGGATGAAGCGACGGAGTCGATTGGGATTGCGAACCCCAGACCCTCGATGCCGGTTCCTGAACCCTTGGCCACCACTATTCCGACGAGCTCGCCCTTGCTGTTAAATAGCGCGCCGCCAGAGTTGCCCTCGTTGATGGACGCGTCTGTCTGTATAAGCGTACGAGTCCTATTCTCGAGCTCAATCTTACGATCCTTGGCGCTTATGATGCCAGCCGTTACAGTTCCACCGAGCTTTCCGAGTGGGTTACCGATAACGACAGCTAGATCACCTACCGAGAGTTTGCTACTCCTCCCGATTGTAACGGCGTTTAGCTTAGTAGCATCTATCTTGAGGACGGCTATATCAGTCTGTTCATCGTAGCCTACTATACTAGCAGAATAGTTTTTGCCACTATGAAGTCTAACTACGATAGTCGTAGCTCCGTCAATCACGTGGTAATTCGTGACTATATAGCCATTCGATTTTACGATAACTCCGCTTCCTGCACCTTCGCTAGTACCACCAGAAGTAGTCATGATTTCAACAACCGCATCGGCATTTTTGCTAGCGATCTCATCTATGGTAAGCTTACCGCCTGTAGCACTCTGCAGAGAGGAGGTCGAAAGGTTTTTATAGGAAGGTGTTCTATTTGAGAAGAACACCACAAGCCATGAACTGACTATCGACGTGAGCATCATCGAAATTATAAGCGTGATTATAAAGAATCTCTTTGTCACATACTTAGGGTTCTTATGCTTCGGAGGCTTGTCTCCGTTAAAACCTGTAGTATAAGCGTGTGCCCCCCGTGCTTTGGGACTTCCGTTTTGTCCTGCATATTCATTTTGATATGTATAGCCTGTGCCGTTATGAACTCCGTTTTCGGGAGCTGCGTGCTTACCATATGACCCTTCAAATGAGCCATCTGCAGCGTGCTTAGCATAGCTTTCGTAATCACCTCTGGCGAATCTACTTCTCGGTGCAGGGACGTTGCTATTTTCGTCAATCAGAACGAAATTCGGCTTCTCGCCGTCTCTTGGAAGGAAGTCTCCAGCATTCTCTGGTGCGTAGCTACCCCATTCCTTCTTAACTGGAGTATCTTCTGGAAGTTGCACGTTTTTTACATCATAGATGGAGCCATCATCGCGCCAGTATTCGTTAGAATCCTCGTGAATCTCTTCTACGTCTTGTGTATTAGAAACGACCTCTGTGCAGCGTACATCCTGCGCATCAGATCGTTCGTCAACCTGATTAGAATTATCACTTTCTGTCGGAATAGTATGATCAAAATCGCTCATAGATATTCTCCTTGAATAATAGTTTAGTCTTGCTGTTATTATATAGTGAAAATAATTTTTTCATAGCAATTTATATGTATTTTATGTGAGAAATTACTCCAAGTGTGACAATATAAGTTGCTGAACTGTGTACCAAAGTAGTATAATCTATTGATATGATTTATGCATGATTTGCATTCTATTTTAGTTTACAGGGGGTACAAAATGCATTGCGTTTACAAGGTAACAGATAAGATTTGGTGGATTGGCGGTAACGAGCGTAAGCTTTCAGTCTTCGAAGGAGTTATTCCTATGAACGATGGTATGGCGTACAATTCATATTTTATAGATGACGAGAAGACAGTTGTGCTTGATGCAGTTGATAAATCAGTTTCAGGCGTATTTTATGAGAATGTTGATCACATGCTTAACGGCAGGCCACTCGACTATGTAATTGTGAATCACGTTGAGCCAGATCACAGCGCTTCGCTAGAAGAACTAATCATGAGACATCCAGAAGCGAAAGTAGTCGGCAGCAAGAAGATCAAGGCTATGGTTAAGCAATATGTGACATGGGATGTTGACAAGTATTTTGAGGAAATCAAGGAAGGCGATGAGCTATGTACTGGGTCGCACACCTTTACATTCTACATGGCGCCTATGGTTCACTGGCCAGAGGTAATGGTTACTTACGAGAAGTCGACAGGTTCACTGTTCTCGGCTGATGCGTTTGGGATATTCGGAGCACATGACGGAAATATCTTCGCAGATGCATACGACTTTGAGCTAGAGTGGCTGCCATCAGCACGTAAGTACTACACAACAATCGTTGGCAAATACGGAACTTTCACCGAGAAGCTTCTCGGCAAGGTTGGCGGTCTTGATATCAAGAGGATTTGTCCGCTTCACGGATTCATTATCCGTAAGGATTTTGAGAAATATATAAATGCATACCTAACTTGGGCGCGTTACGAGTCCGAGGAGAATGGCGTTCTGATTCTATATGCTTCACCTTATGGCAACACTAAGAATGCAGCTGAAATTCTTGCTTGCGAGCTTGCCGAAGATGGTGTTACTCGCATGAAGCTGATGGACGTATCGCACTGGGACCCAATGGATGTGCTCCCACAGGCGTTTAGATACAACCACATCGTAATTGCTTGTACAACATACAACAATGGAATCTTCGTCAAGATGGAAGAAGCTCTCGGAGAGATGAAGTCTATGGGAGTATGCAATAAGAAGGTAAGTATCATAGAGAATGGTTCGTGGAATCCAGTGAGCGGAAAGCTCATCAAGGAGTTCTTTGAGGGCATGAAGGATATCGAATTTGTAGGGGATATCGTAACAATTAAGTCCTCAGTGAAGGAGGATTCCGCACAGGCTGTTGCAGAGCTAGCGAAGGTCATCGCAGCATCTGTACAGGCTCATGCATAAGAGGGAATTAATGGCAGAGAAGAAAAGTATAAATCTAGTAATCTCAAATAACCAGTATTCTGAGAAGCTCATTCCTACTGGACAAACATATAAGCGTGTACTCATACTGGAAGATAATATCGAAGTGACTACTGAGGGATTCTTATACAACAAAGGCAAATCCATGTACATCACATATGATGAGGTTGCAGATGGTGGACTAGAGAATACCAAGACCATAGTGAAGCTCGAAGGTGAGGATAAGCTCCAGATTAGAAGATACGGTAAGGATGACGGTGCTGGCATGATGGATATGCGTCTTGAAGAGGGCGTGCTCAATATCACGAGGTATGTTATACCTACTGGTAATCTTGAAATGGAGATTTACACCAATAAGATTGAGAACTCGCTTGATGAGGATGGATTTGGGAAGATTTCTGCGGATTATAAGATTAAGATGGAGCCGTACGTCAATCTCAGGAACAAGCTTGAGATTGAGGTTAAGCCTTGCTAATGCATAATATCTAGTGGGGCTTTTGACTATATAGGATTAATTATTGTTGCTTAATTGGATTTAGAAAGGACCAGAAATAAATGGGAAGTGTCGGTTTTAGTGCGGAGAAGTACATCGAAGAACAGTCAAAGTATATCTTGGAGAGAATTCAGGCTGGAGACGGAAGACTATACCTCGAATTCGGAGGAAAACTCGTCCAGGATAAGCATGCGATGAGGGTTCTACCTGGCTTCGATGAGAACGCCAAGATTAAACTTTTGAACCGCATGAAGGACCAGACGGAAATAATCATCTGTATCTACGCAGGGGACATCATTTCCAGCAAGACGAGACAGGATTTCGGGATTACGTACGATCTCGAGGTAATGAGGCTCATCGATGCTTTCCGCAGTTATGACCTTGAGATAAATTCGGTTGTCGTGACTAGATACGAGAACAATCCAGCGGTTAATATGTTTATCAACAAGCTGGAGCGCAGAGGCATTCGCACTTACAAGCACAATTACACTAAAGGGTATCCGACGGATGTCGACACTATCGTCAGCGACGAGGGATACGGTGCTAACCCGTACATTGAGGTTACCAAGCCACTGATAGTGGTTACCGGTCCTGGTGGTGGTTCTGGTAAACTCGCGACTGCTTTATCGCAGGTGTATCACGAGTACAGACGCGGAACGAAGGCAAGATATGCTAAGTTTGAGACTTTCCCGATTTGGAGCATTCCACTTAAGCATCCCGTAAATATCGCTTATGAAGCGGCAACAGCAGATCTTAAAGATGTGAACATGATAGACCCATTCCACCTGGAGGCATATGGAGTTACAGCGGTCAACTACAACAGGGATATCGAGGCATTTCCAGTTCTCAAGAGGATTCTTGACAAGATCACAGGCGATGCGAACGTATATCAGTCCCCAACTGATATGGGGGTTAACCGTGCGGGCTTCGGCATCATCGATGATGATATCTGCCGCGAGGCGGCTAAGCAGGAGATAATTAGAAGGTCTCTGCTTGCAGAGGTTTCGTATAAGAAGGGTAAGATTGACGAATCCGTGCTAGAGCGCACGAAGCTCCTCATGGAAGAGGTTGGTGCTACTCGCTACGATAGAAAAGTTGTCGCACCTGCAGAGGAATACGCAGAGATGAAGCGTGCGGAGAATGAGCGCTATGAGAATGTAATCGTGGCAGCCATTGAGCTACCCGATGGTAGAATCGTTACTGGCAGAAGTTCGCACAGGATGGCAGCTTCAGCAGCTATGATACTCAATGCAGTAAAGACTTTAGCTGGTCTTGCTGATGACATCCCGGTTATCTCGGCGCAGGTACTAGAGAACCTGCAGAAGATGAACGTAGAATTTTTCGGGGATAAATCCGCACTCAACTGCGAAGAGATTATCATGGCTCTGACTATGTCGACTATGACGAATCCAACGGCAGATTATGCACTCAAAGAGCTGTATAAGCTGCGCGGCTGCAGAGCTCACAGCACAGCAATTTTAAGCGATAGGGATGAGCAGACACTGAAGTCGCTGGGAATAGACATGACTTCAAACCCAGAGTTTTCGACTAGTGATTTGTACTCGAAGTAATTGATTATAGAGGGATATATTGGGCAGCAGTTCTATTAAGAGCTGCTGCTTTTTGTCCAAAGCGAGGCAGGAAGGAATAGATATGGCTGCAAAGCGCAGTTTAGATAAGAGCTACGTTGTTCGTAACATCAGGCAGAAACAGAGATTCAAATACAAGCTCATATTAGAGGGCATAGCGGTTGGTTCGATTGTCGGACTGGTTATTGCGCTGTTCAGAATCATGATTGTGAAAGCTGATCATGCCCGCCAGATAGCAGTTCATCTGGTTAAGGTGAGGCCGGTATATGCATTTGCAGTTTTACTGCTGCTGGTTCTAATCGCCTGGATTTTGGATAAGCTCATTAGATTTGAACCGGATATCTCGGGATCTGGCATCCCGCAAATCGAGGGTGAGCTGAAGGGTCTTGAAGATCAGAACTGGCGCAAGGTACTGATTGCTAAATTTGCGGGATGCGTTCTGGCTATTGGTGGCGGCTTGGCTCTCGGTAGAGAGGGCCCGAGCATTCAGCTGGGTGGCATGATCGGCAAGGGCTTCGCGCGCCGGAAGAATGCGCTTCTGACTGAGGAGAGAATGCTGATGAGCTGTGGCGCCGGCGCGGGCCTAGCCGCCGCGTTTGGAGCTCCGCTAGCTGGAGTGCTATTTGCTCTTGAAGAGCTTCACAAGAACTTCTCAGCAGAAGTTCTTGTATCCACGATGGCAGCTAGCGCAGTTGCCGACTATATAGCTGTAAATATAATCGGACTTAGACCGGTGTTTGATTTTGATGTTGAACACAGAATTCCATTACGCCTATACTGGGCCGTAGTACTGCTTGGCGTAATACTTGGAATACTCGGTGTTCTATACAATAAGCTGCTAGACAAGATGCAGGATTTCTTTGATAAGTTCGATAGCAAGTTCATCAGTATCGGAATCATGCTCGTGATTTCATTTCTGATGATGTTCATCTATCCGACTGTGCTCGGCAGTGGAAACAACCTCGTGAAGGTCATAAGTGACGGCAAATTTACACTAATGGCGCTTGCTGTACTGTTCGTAGCAAAGCTGTTCTTCTCGACCGGCAGCTTCGGAACGGGAACTCCCGGCGGCATCTTTTTACCACTACTCGTCATCGGAGCAATTACGGGAGGACTTTATTCTACGTTTTTAAGCACGGCATTTGGCGTAGAGGAATACTATATCAAAGGCTTCGTAATCATCGCTATGGCAGGCTTCTTCTCAGCTATCGTAAGAGCCCCCATCACAGGGGTTATCCTCATCACAGAGATGACTGGAAATTTCATGACACTACTATCACTCGTGTCAGCATCTCTTGTTGCATATGTAGTGGCTGACCTTCTAGGCGGAGAACCAGTATACGATCAGCTTATGCACAGGAGACAGCGAAAGAAGGTGGAGAGCGGATCAGGCACACCCGACCATGATTATTTGGCGGATGTTTATAGCAAGAGTGACAAGAAGTACGTCAAGAAGCGCATCTCGATTCGAGAGCGCAAGGTCGTAATCGATTCTAGCATTCACATCGGTTCAATGATGGATGGACACAAGGTCATGGAACTTGGGCTTCCTGAAGGTAGCCTGATTGTCTCAGTCATGAGAGATGGCAAGGAGATAATTCCGCATGGTTCCACTATTCTAAATGGTGGTGACGATCTAGAGATACTGTGCAGGCTCAAGGACATTGCAGCAACAGAGGCGGTCCTCGATGAGAAGTGCAAGGCGATAGATGCAGATTAGATTATCTAACATAGTGGCATAAACCAGACTGCCCTAGAGGTACAAAAAGGAGATAAGGGTCATGAATACAGTAAAAATTAGAAATATCGAAATCGGCTCTGGTCTACCCAAGATTTGTACACCAATCGTTGGCACAACTAAAGAAGATATAATGGCAGAGGCAGAGAACATAGGAAGTTTGCCTGTAGATATAGCCGAATGGCGTGTCGATTGGTTTGAGCATGCGTTCAATTTTAGTAAGGTAGAAGACGTACTGAAGGATTTAAGAACAGCCCTTGGCGAGACTCCGCTTTTGATGACATTTCGCACATCGAATGAGGGTGGTGAAAAGTCTATTAAATATGATGATTATGCAGAGCTTGTAATAAGGGCTGCAGAGACCGGATACGTTGACCTGGTCGATGTGGAAGTTTTTATAGGAACAGATATCGTAAAAGAAATTATAGCTGGTGCTCACAATGCCGGTGTCAAGGTTATCGGATCGAATCACGATTTTAATAAGACTCCAGACAAAGACGAGATTGTAGAAAGGCTCCGCAAGATGCAGGATTTAGGCGTTGATATACCTAAGATTGCAGTTATGCCAAAAGGAATGAAGGATGTAGTTACACTACTCGCCGCTACAGAGGCGATGCACAGAGAATTTGCGGACCGTCCTATCGTCACGGTTTCGATGTCTGAAACAGGAGTGCTATCTAGGATTTGTGGTGAAGCTTTCGGGTCAGCGGTTACCTTTGGCGCAGCCAAGAATGTATCGGCGCCCGGTCAGATGGAAGTGAATGATCTCAGTACAGCAATAAAATTGCTGCACGAGTATCTATGATAAATAGGCGATATATAGAGCGTTCTAATTGAAGAAAATCACCTTAAAAGCTCAATCGACAAGGTGCAGTTAACATGGCGCAATTAAGCCAAGACGCATTATAAAAGCAATGCCTTATAGACCAAGACATTGCTATATATTACAGTTTATTCTGAACTGTGCAGCTTCTAAGCTGTCATCTACCCTGAACTTGATACTTAGTTCGGGGTATTTTTCTTCAAAATACTTTTTATTCTCACCACTATTACCGACGGCGTTTGAAAACCACTTAGGAGAAGAGAAAACATCGACTTTTACCCGAGATAGCCTCTGCTGATTAAAACTTTCATTTACCAAGTCCCTGCCTTGCAAATGGTTAGCTATGAGCTCACATGACTTATCGCGACGTTCTCTGATCTCGTCTACTATCCTATCGAGTTGTGGCTCAATCTCATCCCGTGCTATTCGCCCTTCGACTAGCTGCCTGAAAGCAGGGTGATACGTTCCTCCATTTATTGATCCGCCTTCACCAATTATATCAGTGCTCTTGAGCCCAACTCTCATAATCGTAATGCCTGCTTCATCGAGTATCTTATACATTGCCGCCGTCCTCGTAACAGCTTCCTCCCTGCTTAGCGGCTTATATTCACCGCGCTCATACATTTCTAGTAGCTCCGTGTCATCAATAACGATGGTCGGGTATAACCTAGTCAGTGAAGGCTTTAGCTTAACGGTCTCTTTTGCCGAATAGATACACGTTTCAAGCGAATCTCCCGGAAGCCCAATCATCAGCTGGATTCCGAATTCAAATCCATACTCTTTAATCAGTGAGACAGCCTCATATACAGATGCGCTTGTATGTCCGCGATTCGACTTACGAAGCACCTCATCGTCGAAAGACTGAACTCCGAGCTCAATCGTATCAACTGAATATGCCTTTAGATTATCCAAAATGTCTCTATCTATATAGTCGGGGCGTGTCGACAGATGGATCTTGTCGATGAGCCCTCTATCCTTGTATTCCTTGGCAATGGCGAGGTACGAACTCTGTTCCTCTAGCTCTAGTCCTGTAAAGCTTCCACCGTAAAAGGCAATTTCGACCGTCGGAACTTCTCCGAGTGTCGTGAGCCATGTGTCGATCGTATTTTTTACCTCATCCGCAGTCGGGGCAGTCGTGCGAGCAGTGATTTTCCGCTGATTGCAGAAGACACAGTCGTTGGGACAGCCTCGGTGTGGTATGAATATTGGAATAATAGCGTGTTTTTTCATATATATCCTTAATCAGCATCAGATTTTGTAACCGTAATTATTGAGCCGATATCTTCAAGCTCGTATGATTCAAACCACTTGCAGCCGAGGCCTCGCCCCTCTATGAAAGCGGTAATTTCTATAAAGTTTGGATGCGTCGAGAGGTCGCCGTTAAATACTATTTCGTCATCCACACGGCCACTTGCACCTCCTATAAACCCAGTCTCGGCACCGCGTAGCTTCACGAAGCCTGGTTCGACTAGAAGCACGTTCATGCCTGCTGCTTCACACGGCTTTGCGATTCCTCTGTCGTAAGTTATGATAGAGTTTTCATCTACTATGACAGTGCTGCATTTTGCATATCCCTGACGGACATCTATAAGCTTCAGTTCATTTCCGCAGCTCGCCTTTGCAGCAGCAAGGAGTTCTGAATCAGTTATGTCCAGTCTGTGGATAAAAAACTTTCCAGTACATGCCGCATTGTATCTGCAGTCGCCTGGATAGAGCGGACTTAATTCGTTAGGAGCACCTTCATAGATAGGAGATTCAGGCTTTACACCTAGCTTGCACAGCAGTACGTCTGGATGATTTGCAACAAGCTCCGATGACGTGCGGACTTCGGAAAATGTGTGGATAAAATGACCAGAATTTGCAAGGTAATCACATAGGTCAGGGTGAGCAAGCGATGATAGATATGCTATCTTCATTGGTTCAGCTCTCCGCGCAAATCGGTTTCTATAAGCCTGCTGATCTCGCTGTGCTCTAGACCTAGGCTGAAGAGGTAGTAGAGCTTAGCTACTGTCGCTTCGGTAGTCATATTTGAACCGGATACCGCACCAGCTTTTGCAAGCTCTGAACTCGTTTCATATGCCCCGAGCCTGACCGTTCCCTGCGAGCACTGCGTGCAGACTACCACTGTAGTTCCATTTGTAATAGCACGGGCGATGAGAGGTGGCAGAGCTTCATCATAATTAGGGATGTTGCCTGTACCAAAGGTCTCAAGTACAAGGGCATCGAGTCCGCGCGTTACGATTGGGGCAAATAGTTCAAACTGGATTCCCGGGAAAAGCTTGATAACGCCGACCTTCGCTGGCTTGATCGACTGCACGAGAAGCTCTCCGCGAGGCTTTTGCATCAGGCGAGGCTCGTTATAGTTGATGTCTATGCCCGCTTCAGCAAGCGGTGGATAATTCGGCGAAGAAAATGCGATAAGTCCATCCGCCGAAGCTTTCATAGAACGGTTTCCGCGTAAGAGCTTGTGCCCAAAGTACAGAGCAACTTCGTTTACCTTACCAGAGGCGGCAATCAATATAGAAGTTATGAGGTTGTCCTTGCCATCGCTTCTAAGCTCACAAAGTGGAATTTGTGACCCAGTGAAAATTACAGGCTTACCTAGATTCTCGAGCATGAAGGAAAGTGCCGAGGTGCTGTAAGCCATGGTATCTGTGCCGTGTAGCACGACAAATCCGTCGAAGTCATCGTAACGGGATGCAATCGACTCGGCTATCATGTTCCACTGCACGTAAGTTATGTTGGAAGAATCGAGGAGTGGCGAGAACTCAACAAGCTCATACTTAGGCATTCCATCAGCACGAAGGTCGTCGATGCGGCCCAGCTCATGCTGAAAGTGTCCCGCTATTGGTGCGTAACCACTGTCCGTTCTGGACATGCCAATCGTTCCACCTGTATATATGAGGCAAATTTTCTTATCTTCTATTCTCTGCATTTGTTCTGCTTCGGTCATATGACACCTCGTAATTCATTCGCAATTGTAAATCTTTAATAGGCGTATGACCACGATAATAGTAGTATACGCGTGTAATTGATTATATCATGCAATGATTTGAATATGAAAATGCAACATTGATAAGTAAATGATTTTATTATATACTTTATTGGCAACTTCGTATGCTGCTGTGGCTCAATGGTAGAGCACTTCACTCGTAATGAAGTGGTTGCGAGTTCGATTCTCGCCAGCAGCTCCAAAAGTAAAAGCCTTGAAAACGCCTTTTGATCGGCGGATTCGAGGCTTTTTCATTTAAATAAATTTTAGTTATAGGACAAAATGTGTATGCATCGTCTTCCACTGCCTAAGCTTGATGTTTACCCAGAATCCGTAGATTCCAAAAGTTACAATTGTAAGCAGAAGCCACTTTATCCAGTTTCCAAATAGCTGCACAGCGGTACCATCAAATTCTAGGCGCTTACCTTCTATGACAGTGTGCTTGATCTCCCAGTTGTAAATCATGCAGTACGCCCAAGGGAGACAAATTCCGAGGGTTGCAGTTGTAATAAGGATGCCAAGAATGCTGTAGCCAATAAGCTGAAATAGTCCGCCATCAAAATAAGATTCTTCGTGATTCATAGTTCAGTTCCTCATTTTATTTTAATAGTAATTTTGAATGAGTTGTAGATTATCACTTATGAGAATCAATGTGAATATGATTATGAAAAAATTAATAACAAAATGGTGAGAGATATTCGATTAAGGGAAAAATTCAAGACTCTTGCCCTAACTATAATCCGCACCTATAATTAATTTAGGAGGTTCAGGAATATGGATCAGATTCAGCTAGCTCAGCAGATATGCCAGGAGGCTCACTACGGACAAGTGGACAAGGCGGGAAAGCCTTACTATCTGCATTCATTTACAGTCGCAGATATGTGTGAAACTGAAGAGGAAAAGGTAGTCGCTTACCTTCACGATGTACTCGAGGATAGCGAGTATGACGAAATGTATTTGCGCATGTGCGGATTTAGCGAAAAGGTAGTTGAAGCGGTGAAAACTCTTACAAAAGGCGTAGACGAAGACTACATGCAGTACATAGATAGGATCTCGCAAAATAAGCTAGCGACTTCCGTCAAGCTTGCCGACCTGAGTCACAATATGGATATTGATCGCATAGAGCACCCTGTCGAAGCGGACTATGCAAGAGTCGAGAAGTATCGGGCGGCGATGAAGAGGCTTTTGCAGGGAAATTCTCACTAAATGGGGAGAATTCAGACATAAGTCATTAAATAAAAGCTCAAAATAAATTGCTATTGAAAATATTAATATTTACCGCTAAGTATTAAAATTACTGATTTTAATACAAAATCCTTGTTTGATATACTCGTAATGATAAATCGATATTATTTAAACAAGGAGGATACAATGAAAAAAGAAAAAAGTACCCTTATGATCATTACTGGGCTCGTGGTCGGTGCGGCTGCAGTACTTCTCGTTAAGTATGGCAACCCTGCTAACATGGGCTTTTGTATTGCCTGCTTTTTGAGAGACACTACTGGTGCTCTTAAGCTCCACACTGCTCCAGTTGTGCAGTACGTTCGCCCTGAGATAATCGGACTTATTCTTGGCGCATTTATTATGTCCGTTTGCGGAAAAGAGTTTAAGGTTCGCGGTGGTTCATCTCCGATGACAAGATTCGTACTCTCGTTCTTCGTCATGGTAGGAGCTCTCATGTTCCTCGGTTGCCCACTCAGAATGATTCTCAGAATCGCTGGTGGAGACTGGAATGCAATCATCGGCCTGATTGGATTCTTCTGCGGAATTCTCGGCGGAATCGTATACCTCAAGAAGGGCTTCACACTCAAGAAGTCAGTTCCTCTAGGACCAACAGAAGGCGTAGCGATGCCAGCGATTACAGTAGTACTGCTCGTTATCCTATGCGCATTCCCAGCACTTCTCGCATTCAGCAAAGAGGGACCTGGCGCTATGCATGCGCCGCTCGCAATTTCGCTAATTGCAGGGCTTGTTGTCGGTGTACTAGCACAGCGCACCAGATTATGCATGGTTGGTGGACTCCGTGATGCAGTGCTATTCAAGGATTTCTATCTACTATCTGGATTTATCGCAATATTCGTTGCAGCTCTCGTTGGAAATCTAGCGCTTGGCTTCTTCCATGCAGGGTTTGACAAGCAGCCGATTGCATTCAACGACTCTCTATGGAACTTCCTAGGAATGGTTCTCGTAGGACTAGGCTCCTGCCTGCTCGGTGGCTGCCCACTTCGTCAGGTGGTTCTCTCTGGTACAGGAAATGCAGACTCGGGCGTTGCAGTTCTCGGTCTAATCGTAGGTGCAGCTTTCTGTCACAACTTCGCACTAGCATCGACACCAATGGGACCAACTCCAAATGGTAAGATTGCAGTTATTATCGGAATCATCGTTACCGTAGTTATCGGTCTGATGAATATAAGAAAAGCTAAGGAGGCATAAAATGACTAAGGTAGATGCAAGAGGGTACTCGTGCCCTGAACCAGTGATTATGACTCAGAATGCTGTAAAGGCTGGAACACCTGTTGAAGTTCTCGTAGACAGCATGACACCAGTTAAGAATATCTCTAGATATGCAGCGAACAACAAGCTATCTATGGAATACAGTGAAACGCCAGAAGGCGATTACCTGATTACACTCAAGTAATGTTTATCGCAACTTTCCATACGCATTTTGGAGCACAGCAGTTCCACAAGCAGCAGAAAAGCATAGATAAAACCGCAACACTTATGCCGGTGCCTAGAGCGCTTAGTGCAGCCTGCGGGATATGCGTTTCGTTCGAGGTGGATAATATCTCAGAACTCGTAGCAAATCATCCCGAAGATATCGAGGGAATATACATGAGCGAGGGATCAGAGTTCAAGGTTCTGTTCGAGGCTCCAGAAGAATAGCGTGATATACGTGATATAAATAACCAATTTAATCAGGAACTGAAATGACCAGCCGTATGGCTGGTCATTTGCTTATAAGCTTACTAATAAAACGATTAACAGGGTTTAGAACATGCATTCCTCAGATAATCTGAAAACCTACATCTTCTCTGCAAACAGTCCTACCTTCGACTTCAGATCGATAGGGCCGTAATATGAAACGCATACGTAGGTACTCCCTTTTCTGAGGAAGAGTAGCTGGTCACGTTTTGCAGTAGTATCATTTGCCTTCTTCTCATCTACGATATATGCAGCGTAGTCGAGGCCCTTGTAATCGAAACGGTACTTGTCAAGAGACTTATTTGATACTTTGATGTCCGACTCTTCAAGTGCATTTTTACTGTTATATTTCATAAATTCTGCTGCAATTTTAGAAGACTTTGCCTTGTAAAGCTTAACGCTGTAATAAAGTTCCATTACAGTATCTTCATCATTCTTAGTATCTCTATCTACCTCAAGCATCTCAGACACCATTCTAGGCATCAGTAGCGTTTTATCATGGTTGACATCAAAGGTTATCATATCGCCTTCGCCATCGTGGTAGTACTCGATTTTCTTATATAAAGTCCTCCATGTATCAGGGTCAAATTCCGAGAAGCGCACAATCTCGTTACCCTTATACTTAAGAGCTTCCGTGAAGTCGCCGGATGATGAGTTATCTACTGTCCTAGGGATGTCAATGATACTCCATAGGACTAGGACGATTAAAGTTATAATAAACGTCGCATTGACATAGTATTTCAATCTGAATCCCGAAGCCCCATAAAAATCCTTCTTTCTGCTCCTATTCAGTATACTGATATAAGTGAAAATATATTGAAAATAGAACAAAAGCGCCAACGGTAATCCCACAAAATTAATAACAATAGATGAAAGCGGTTGATCAGCACTGCTGTAGAGAAGTTCTGAAGGTGATATAGTGAACCCTTGCATACTTCGACTGATGCTAAAAAATAAATCTGCAAAAATAATTAGCATAAAAATAAAATCAGTAATCAAGCTCTTTCTATAGTACTTATGCTGACTCTGCACGTCTGTAAATGGCTCTGGGGCATCTGGATCATCCGTGTAGAATATCATTGCTGAGCCAGAACCGTATATCAGATGCCAACCACAAGAAGCATATAAATCCAGTTCCTCCTGCGTCGTCTTGCTGTGTTTGTATGGCAATATGCGATAACGCCTATCTATTGGCTCGTCAACGGTAAATCTGCAAGTAAGTAGATTATCGTTAGCGAGCAGCAGACCTTTTCTTGCCTGATACTCAAGCCAGTTCTGCTTATAGAACATATCAACTATACTGAAAGGATCAAATTTTAATTTCGTTTTCTTATCCATGATTTCTCCCCATATTGAGTACTATGTGGTAACAGTGAATGATATATAGCTACATCTTCGCTGCGAACAGTCCCACCTTCGACTTCAGGTCGATAGGACCTTGATACGCAACTACTACGTACTTATTTCCCTTTCTGAGGAAAAGCATCTGTGTACCTAATGCATATGCAAATTCATCCTTTTCAGAAGCTCTGATATATGCTGCGTAATCTAGACCATCGTACTTAAACTTCATATCTCGTATGCGTCTCTTCGATACGTCGAAGTTCCTTCCTTCTAGCTGATTTTCTATATTAGATAACATAAAGCGTGCAGCGATTTTAGCTGATTTAGCCTTGTATAGCTGAACATGATACATGAGATTTCCTCCAGATTTATCGCGCTTATATGTTCTAGAAGGTGCAGACAAGTCTTCCGAAGACATTTTCGTCATCATGACATTACGGTCGTAGCTTGTCTCATATGTTATGTCAGGATTATCGATGTTTCTGTCACCATTTCTTACTATCATATTCGCCCGAACCTCACCCCAAGCGGATGGATCAAATTCGGAGAACCTTACAAGCTCAGCATCCTTGTATGCCAAAGCTTCTTTAAAGCTGCTTGTCATGACTCGCTTATCTGGCACGAAGATCACATATATAAAGAGACTCACCATCAGCATGATAATCGCATTAATTACAATCATATTTACATAACGTCTGGCCTTAAAGCCGTAAGTCCTTTTAAAAGTTTCTCTTTTCAGTTGCCATATTAACCTAACGTATTTAAAGATAATCCCTAGAGAGAACAACACTAATAATGGACATATCACTAAATATAGGCATATAAGTGGAGATAGCTGATCAGCTAACTGATAATAAAAGTCAACTGGATTTAAGATAAAGCTATACGTGTTGGGTCTTAGAATCCACAGTGTGTAAATCGCAGTAACTATAGATGTAATGAGTGCAGAGAACAATCGCTTAACATAATACTTCTTCTCTGTAACTACATCTGTAAAAGGCTCGGGTGCATTCTGATCATCTGTATAGAACACAGTCGATGCATGCGTTCCTCGCACACATGTCCATCCACATGACTCATATATATCCAGCTCTTCCTGTTCGATCTTCTTTCTTTTCTCTGGCAGAATTCGGTACCTTCTCTCAGTTGGCTCGCCATATGCAAAGTCATATATAAGGTAGCCGGTATATGTGAGAAGGAACCCCTTACTAGCCATATCCTCGAGCCAATTCTGTTCCTGATATATGTCGGAAAGACCAAAATAACAAATCTTCTGTTTAATCCTATCGCTCATAACTGCACCTCCGTGCATCACTAAGGCATGCTTCTAATCTACAGATTTCGTCCTGATATAACTGCTCTCCACGCCCTGTAATGCTGTAAGAAATTCTCCTGCCATCTGGGGGCAGCTTCTTAATCAAATCCTCTGCCTGAAAAAGTGAGAGGAGTGAGTACAGAGTCCCTGGTCCTAGCTTAACCCTTCCGTCCGTGAGATCATTTACATAACTCGATATCTCCGTCCCGCACATATCAGAGCGGTGGAAACAAAGCAGTATATAGAACATCGGCTCGGTTAATGGTTCCAATGATTTTTTGGCCATGTATAGCACCACCCTTGATCAAATTTGCTGTAAGATTTCCTAATATCGTTAATCGATATTTCTAGCTAAAATATAATATCGTATTACGATATTGTCAATGAGATATGCAAAAAAATAATAGCATGTACTTTTTTAGTACATGCTGGTCATCTATATAAATGGATTTCATTGTCTCTGTTACTCGATTTTCGAAGCTAAGCGTGTGGAGATACATTCGGCTATATCTTCAGACTGCCCTAGATAGCCGAGATTTTCTTGCTTGAACTTAGAATATGTCCATCCTGCCGTGCGAAATACCTTTCCGTATGCAGTCCAGACGGCGCGAGTAGTCGCTCGCATGAGGAAGTGCCTTTTGAACTTCAGCCATCTGCTCTGCTTAAAATGACCAATGGTATAGGATTGAAAAATCACATGAGGTAGCTCGTCGTGAAGCATCTGAGCGCAGATTCTCTTTAGTGCGGGTGAGTCAGTAGCATCACTTAGAGCTGAGTAATAAGAGAGGGCGATAATCTCTGCGGTTACGAGGGTTACGACCTCAGGACGGATATCTCTACGTCTACGGAGGCGGCGAAATATTCTGTCGAGGAAATTGCTCTTGCGGAGCGGAAGCACGTGATAGCGCATAAATTCGCCCAGGTATGAGGAGTGGAAATTCTCCTCTCTGATAAATAGCTTCATGACCTCGGGATATGTAGGTTCGGCAAACTTGCTAGCAAATGCCTCTGAGACCTTTATCAGGTGAAGTCCGTCGCTGTGCTCACCGATTTGAAATGCAGAAACAGAAGGCAGTATCAGCGCCTTGATATCGGAAGGTAGAGCGGCCTCATTCGAGAAATCTATCTGCAGTCTGTGCTTGTCGTTTTCTCGGAAAAACTCAAGCCATTCGTCATAGCTATATTTTACCGATGGATCATTTCTGAGTTCGATCATGTGTGCCTCACTTGTTTGGATTTCCTTAACAATTCTTGTATGAAATATTGCAATATATGTTCGTTATTATAGCAGAAGCAATTAATAACATAAAATCCTGCACTATTATACTGAAAAATAAGCCTTTTTAGTGTTCTCTCATATGTTATCATAATGACAGATTAAGTCTCAAAAATTAGGTGATTGACATGATTACAAAGAAACAGTTTCAAACAAAATATAACTTAACGAAGAGAGAAATAGACGGTATCTGCGAATACTATGGGATAAAGAAGGATAAAGGGCAGTTTCAAATTCCTGACGATACCGAACCTGTTTACATACCCGATAAGAGGTTTGTAAAGAAAGAGCTGCGTTTATACTTGTTCGTTTCCGACGCAATTCAGAGGAAGGTAAAGCTGGTACCAGAGCTATTCTACTCGACGGACGATGAAGTGCGAACGGTAGTGAGGGTTATGCGTGATAATGGTCTTCTCGTAAGAATTGAAGGTAGGCCAGAAGATAGCCTAGAGTATCAAGATTATATTCTTGGCCCTGAATTTGCGGACTGGAAGAGAAGTGCTACTGATAATTTCAAGCTGGTTAAGGAAATCCTTGGAGTTGCAGTTGAGTCTGGTTCAAAGGGAGTGACTTCTGCGGTGCTTGAGCACTATACGAGCATGTAAAGAAATTTTGATAAACAAAAACACCGCAACTCAGTAGAATTGCGGTGTTTTTAAGTGGTGTCCCGAAGAGGATTCGAACCTCCGACACCCGCTTTAGGAGAGCGGTGCTCTGTCCCCTGAGCTATCGAGACATGGGTTGGGCGCTTGCGAATGACGCCTCCTGTGAACGTAATCCCGGATAAATCTCTGATTAACTACAATCATCAGCGTCAAATGCAAGCTTAATTATAATATCACTGAATAGCATTTAGTACAAGCAATAAGAGTATAAAGGGGGAACCGATGAGAATAGGAGCGATTGATGTGCAATTAAATTTTTTTCAATTAATTTGCCCAAAATGCTTGACCTGAAGTCATTTTTAGTGTAATTCATTATGTAATGAAATGTTGTTTCAAAATATTTGTGCACAACATAGTCTCAATAAGTGTTATATAAGTTCAATATTGAAAGGAGCAAAAGGGTAAAATGAAAGAGACAAAGGGATTTATTGCGGAGTTTAAGGCATTCATCGCTCGTGGAAACGTGCTAGACATGGCAGTAGGTATCATCATCGGTTCTGCATTCACAGCAATCGTTACCTCGCTTGTTAATGATATTATCATGCCAATCGTAGGTGTTATAATCGGAGGAATTGATTTCTCAGGACTGAAGGTTACAGTTGGAAGTTCAGCAATTAACTACGGTCTATTCATCCAGGCAATCATCAACTTCCTACTCATCGCGCTAACCGTGTTCATCATCATCAAAGCGCTAAGCAAAGCTAAGAGAAAGCAGGCAGAAGAACCAGCAGAGGAAGAGCCAGCGCCAACACCAGAGGTTGAACTCCTGACAGAGATAAGAGATCTTCTGTCGAAGCGCGACTAGTTCTGGTATATAGATACGGTATTACCCGTCGTGATGGTAGGGAATTACTAGGTCTATAAAGGATTTTACAAAGTCAAATCGATCAAAAGTGAAGGACATGGGACCACACACCATGTCCTTTTCTAGTGCGGCAATACTCGAGAATCCGATATGATTCATGGTGCGTCATCTGCCACTGATTGACAAAAACTACTAGAATTCAACACTGAAAGATAAGTAAATTTTAAGATTTGACGGGGCTTGAAGAGGCTTAAATGCTTGAAAAAAAGCCACAAATGGGCTAAAATAACTTTGTCCTTTTGCCACAAAAAAGTTTGCGGTAAATAGTGACAATTTAGGAAAACGGAGGGACAACTATGTACGATATCAGTCAAGTGCAGAGTGAATACAAGACTAAGTTAATCGATGCAGATTTCGCTGCCAGCCTTGTTAAAAGCAACTACAGGCTGCACTTCGGCGTGGGAACAGGGAGCTCCATTTACATGGACAGAGCCCTTGGCAAGCGCCTCAAGACCGATACACTCCTTCGCGGATTAGAGATTCAGACTGAAGTTGCTGTGAGAAATGATCTACTAGAGACTTTCAAGGCGACGAGGGACGTAAACACAGTTAGATTTTATTCATCTCATTATACCGCTATGGACAGGATGATGGCAGATGCAGGTAACTGCTGGTATGTACCGATTCTATTCAATGAAGAACCATTATATTGGGGGCAAGAGGGCAACGGATTCGATATCTGCTGCATTCAGGTTGCACCGATGGATAGATATGGCAACTTTAATTTTGGTCCTACTAATGCTGACCTTCTCGGAATTATCAGAAATTCTAAGATTGTCATAGTTGAGGTTAACGAGAAGATGCCAATTGCACTCGGTTATGAGTCGCATATCAATATATCTGATGTAAACTATATCATCGAGGGAGAAAGCCCTGAGCTCGCTGAGTTCAAGGCGGCACCGGCAAGTCCTGAGGATAGAAGGATTGCCGAGTCGATAGTAGACCGAATTAGAAATGAAAGTACACTGCAGCTCGGTATTGGAGCCGTGCCAAATGCAATCGGAGGTCTGCTCGCAGAGTCCGACATACGTGATCTCGGTGGTCACAGCGAGGTAATCGTAGATTCATTTATGAATCTCTATTATGCTGGTAAGCTGACCAACAAGAAGAAGGTTGACAAGGGGCTTACAGTATATACGGCAGCAGTGGGTAGCAAAGCGCTATACGATTTTATCGATGACAACCCTATCTGCTGCGCGGCACCGGTTGATTACGTCAACAGTGTGCACACCATCTCGCAGATAGAGAACTTCATCTCGATTAATAGCTGCGTTGGGGTCGATCTGTATGGACAGGTTTGTTCAGAGAGCGCAGGCCTTAGACAGCTTACAGGAACTGGCGGACAGCTAGATTTTGTGCTCGGAGCTTTCTTATCCAAGAATGGTAAGAGCTTCATGTGCACGCATTCGACGAGGACGAAGCCTAATGGTGAGGTCGTATCTCTCATTCACCCTACGCTGCCGAGAGGGTCAATTATCACTACGCCTAGGACGGCAACTCATTATGTAGTGACCGAGTACGGTGCAGTTAATCTAAAGGGCAAGTCTACATGGCAGAGAGCCGAGAGTCTCATCAGTGTAGCGCATCCTGATTTTAGGGAAGACCTGATTCAGGAAGCCGAGAAGATGGGGATCTGGCGTAATACAAGTAAGATTGAATATATTTAAGGTATATTTAATTCATATTTAATAATCCTCAAGTACTATTAGTGCTGGGGAAGGGATTTATAGCAAGGCTTTACAGAAGGTCGGTTTGCGATGCGAATCGACGGGGTCATAAAGTCGTGGCAGAGGCGCGGTGGCGCAATGCACAAGGAGGTTTTTATGATCACAGCAGTTGTAGGTGCTAATTGGGGCGATGAAGGTAAGGGTAAGATCACAGACGTACTCGCACAGGAATCCGATTATATCGTGAGATTTCAGGGCGGAAGTAACGCCGGTCACACTATCAAGAATGAGTTTGGTAAATTCGGGCTTCACCTCATGCCATCAGGCATTTTTAACAAAGAAGCTGTAAGTGTTCTCGGAAATGGAGTGGCTGTCAACGCCAAGAAGTTCATCGAAGAACTAGCGTCCATTGAGGAAGCAGGTGTCCCACATGGCAAAATTATCATTTCAGATAGAGCACAGCTAGTAATGTCATATCACATGGCGCTTGATGCTTACGAAGAGGAGAGACTTGCGGGGCACTCGTTTGGTTCGACCAAGGCGGGAATTGCACCGTGCTTCTCCGATAAGTATGCCAAGATTGGTTTTCAGGTTGCAGATCTCTATGCAGATAAAGATGTCCTGATGGAGAGGATTGAGAACGTGTGTACTATCAAGAATGTTCTGTTTGAGAACCTGTACCACAAACCTCAGATTAAGCCAGAAGGCATATACGATGAACTGATGGAGTATGCCGATATACTGAGACCATATGTTGCTCACACTTCGCAGGTGCTAAATGATGCGCTTCGTGCTGGTAAAAGCATCCTCCTAGAAGGTCAGCTTGGAGCACTTAAGGATACAGATCACGGCATTTATCCGATGGTAACATCATCGTCGACACTCGCAGGCTTCGGTTCCACTGGAGCTGGACTTCCACCATATGCGATTGAGAGGATAGTTACAGTTGTAAAGGCTTACTCTTCTGCTGTTGGAGCAGGAGCTTTTGTAAGCGAGCTGTTCGGAGATGAGGCAGATGAGCTTCGTAAGCGCGGCGGAGACGGCGGTGAATTCGGAGTAACCACAGGTAGACCTAGGAGGGTTGGCTGGTTTGATGCTGTTGCTACCAGATATGGCTGCATGATGCAGGGAGCCACAGAGGTTGCAGTTACAGTTGTAGATGTTCTCGGATACCTAGATGAGCTCAAAATCTGTGTAGGCTATGAGATCGATGGCGAGGTGACAAAAGACTTTCCTAACACACCGCTCCTCGAGAAGGCTAAGCCAGTATATGAAACGCTTCCAGGCTGGAAGACTGATATAAGAGGTATCAAGAACTACGATGATCTGCCAAGCGAGTGCAAGGCTTACATCGAGAGGATTGAAAAGGAAATCGGAGTTCGTGTATCTATGGTTTCAAACGGGCCAGCGCGCGAAGAACTAATACTTAGGTAATTTGCGAGGATATGACTTACAATTTGCAGGGGATAACCTGCAGCTCGCATGAAATCATGCAATTTATAGAGTATAACCTACTGACAGAGACAGTTCCTGACGGCTTAGCTGTCAGGAACTAAATACTTAAAGGGGCAAAAAATGTATAAGGAATCAATGCGCCAGACATGGGTAGAAATCGATCTATCGGCGCTAGACCACAATATCAAAGAAATCAAAAGCGTAATCGGTAATAATGAGATAATAGGTGTAGTAAAGGCAGACGCATATGGACACGGAAGTGTGCGCTGCGCGGAAGTGCTTCGTGATAATGGGGTTAAACGCTTTGCGGTTGCCACAATTGAGGAAGCACTCGAGCTACGTGAGGCTGGATTTAACGAGAGCATACTTATTCTCGGTTTAGTTCCAGAGGATTGTACCGATATCATAATAGAGCAGAACCTTACGATTGTCGTAGGGAGTCTAGATAGAGCCAAGAAAAAGTCCGAAATTGCGGTTAAGAGAGGTGCAGTGATAGACTGCTTTATTGCAATTGACTCTGGTATGGGTAGAATCGGATACAGGATAGAGACACCGCTGGAAAAGGAATTTGCGAGAACTGAAATCGAGGAGATTGATGAGCTTGAGGGTCTCCGTATCAACGGTATGGTTTCACACTTTGCGACTTCTGATGAAGCTGATTCAACGTACACGAACAAGCAACTTTCGCTGTTTAATGACTTCTATGAGGAACTCGCAGGTTGCGGCATCAATGTTCCGATGCTGTGTATAGCTAATAGCGCTGCGATTATGGACTATCCAAAGACATACTTCGACGCAGTAAGACCCGGGATAATCCTCTATGGATGCTATCCGTCTGAAGAGGTGGATAAGACGAGACTTGATCTAAAGCCAGTTATGTCTGTAAAAGCATATATTATCCATCTTAAAACAGTACCCGCTGGAACTTCAATCAGTTACGGCAGAAGGTTTGTGGCGGATAGGGAGAGCAAGATTGCCACAATCTCTATAGGATACGCAGATGGTTATTCGAGGACGCTCACTGGTAAGGCAGAGGTTATTGTGCATGGTCATAGAGTTCCGGTCGTAGGAAGCATTTGCATGGATCAGTGCATGATAGATGTGACGGATGTACAAGACGTTGCGGCAGGAGATGAGGTCGTGATCATGGGACGCTCAGGGGATGATGAAATCTCAGCTGAAGAGATTGCTGGTAAAATTGGAACTATCAACTATGAGATTCTGTGTGATTTTGGCATGAGATTGCACAAGATATACATTGATGCTGCAGAAGGAAACGAAAATGCAGCTAACTAAGAGTACAGTAGATTGGAGTTTTAAATGTTAGAGACTATTCGAAATTTCGACGGTTCGCTGCTCATAAAGTTTCAGCACCTTGCAGTTCATGATTCGTTGACACCTGTTGTTAAGGTCTTCACTCACCTCGGAGATGCTGGCATTATGTGGATTGCGATTGCAGTGCTACTTCTGCTTTTTAAGCGTACCAGGAAGTATGGGCTGCTGATGTTTGCATCTCTTATACTCACGTACCTAGTAAATAATCTGCTTCTTAAAGATTTAATAGGCAGGACTAGGCCATATGAAGTGTTTGATGATGTTCAGGGGCTTATTGGCAAGCAACACGATGCATCTTTCCCGTCAGGTCACTCGGCTAGTTCGTTTGCAGCTGCGATGTGCATATATCTGAACGGACCTAAGAAGTACGGAATACCGGCTCTTTTACTAGCACTCTTGATTGCGCTTTCGAGACTCTATGTAGGCGTTCACTATCCTGGAGATGTAGTTACAGGAGCGATCATAGGTTCGCTCATGGCATGGCTAGTGTATAAAGTATACGATGCAAGGCAGGAAGCGCTTCATCCAGCAAAGCATCGCAGAAAGTAAATGTTGCTATAGGAGAAATTATGGGTGCAAAAGGACTTAAAATCGGGAATGAATGGGATACCATACTCGCTGAAGAGATGGAGAAACCGTACTATAGCGAGCTCGAGAGATTTCTCGACGAAGAATACGAGAACCATACAATATTTCCACCGCGCGATGAAATATTTACAGCTTTCAGATACACTCCGTATAACGATGTAAAGGTTCTGCTCCTCGGACAGGATCCATATCATGAGAAAGGACAAGCTCACGGTATGGCTTTCTCGGTTAAGAAGGGCGTGAAACAACCGCCGTCTCTGGTAAATATTTTTAAAGAGATAAATTCCGACCTTGGGATTGCTCCGCCAGAGGTGGATAACGGCTGCCTGATTCCCTGGGCTCAGTCTGGGGTTTTGCTTCTCAACACAGCGCTCACAGTTAGAGAGCACGAGGCTAATTCGCACCGCGGAAAAGGCTGGGAACAGCTGACGGATGCAGTTATAAGAAAATTAAATGAACGAGAGAAACCATTGGTATTTATTTTGTGGGGGTCTAACGCTAAGTCTAAGCTGCCGCTTATCACGAATAAAAAGCACCTTGTAATAGTTGGTGTTCATCCGAGCCCGCTATCCGCGTATAGAGGGTTTTTCGGCGGCAAATACTTCTCTCGTGCTAATGATTTCCTCGAGAGACACGGAATATCTGCGGTTAATTGGGATATAGAGCAGTGATATCATTTATGACTAGCATTCACATAACAACCACGCGGAATTCATGATATGATATGGACGGGTATGTTATATTTCAAGAGAATTAATAAACATTTTATAAATTTCATTTAAGGAAAGGTTGGAACCATGAACAACAAGAAGCTTAAGACATCAAAGGTTATAATTGGACTTTACGTGTGCACAGGAATCGTTTCCGTATATGCGCTATATGCAATTTTCAATTCAATCACATACCTCAGAAACTACTTCAAGACATATGGATCATCAATTGGAGAGCACTTCGGAGATGCCCTTTCTTATATTTTAAATCAGAGCTTGTCATACATCGTATTTGCTGTTCTTCTATTTGCAGCAGCAGCAGTTCTGCATGAGGTTAGAAAGCTAAATCCTGATAACTACCTTAGTCAGGAAGAACTCGAGGTGCTAGCAGTAGAAAAAGCAGAGAAGGCAGCAAAGGCTGCAGAAGCAAAGGCTGATAAGGCTGCAAAGGCAGCAGAGGCAAAAGCCGTTAAGGAGGCTGAAAAGGTTGCGAAGGAAGCTGCGAAGGCCGAGTCAGCAGTAGAATCAGCGAAGCTTGGAGTAGCAGCAGTAGATAAAGAGGTTGAAGAATTAGCCGAAGAAGTAGTCGAAGACGCTTTTAAGGTTAAATAGTAACTGGATTAGATGAGCAATCTAATCAATGATTTATAATGAGATTTTGAGGGCCGATTAATAGCCCTCTGATGATACTTCGTTACTATAATTTGGGAATATACTATGATTAAGGCAGAGACTCGTATAAATAGAACGCTCCCCACAGAGCTGATTAAATTAATGAATAAGTGCGGTGAGCGTAAACGTAGTCCGAAGACAGTCATCAAAGCACTGCGGGACGGCCTGTTCATGGTGGGTCTATATGTAAATGGCGAGCTTGTGGCGTTTGGCAGAGTATCGGGAGATGGTGCAATGTATTTTCTGATTACCGATGTCATGGTAGATCCAGCGTATGAAGATAGTGGTGCTGATATGCAGCTCTACAAGGAGATTGATGATTTTCTTATCGCAGTAGCACCTAACGATAGTAGAATCCTAGCAATGACTAACAAGAAATACGAATCTGTATTCAGAACCTTCGGGTACGAATATATGGATCCGGATTATCGTACGGTGATGATTCGGGAATAACCGATTGATTGTAAGGAGGTGCTGATATCAAGCCGATAATTTCAGTGATAATTCCGATATATAACGGAGAGCAGTAATATTTAGGAAACTAAATAGCTTAAGCAGAGATATCTGAGAAATTTAGATATGATATGAGAAAACAAAACATGATTGATGAGAGAATCTCGTCAATCATGTTTTTTCATGCATATATTTTGCCTATGGGCTAGCCGAAGGCTACTGTGGCCTAGAAGCCTGAAAGCTCAGGGGCTAGGCGAGCCCTTGGGGTTGTGTGCAATCTGAAGCTGCATCCGAAACCGAGGATGGCGAGATTAAGAAATTGAAATTTCGCCCACAAGTTTAGATCTTGGAAATCTCTGCTATCTGAAGCTGCGTCCGAAACGGATGGTGGCGAGATTAAGAAATCTGAGATCTGGTCCGGAGTCCGAAGATTAGGCAATTATAAATGGCCTGGGGCTAGCCGAAGGTGAAGCCCATATAAGGAGGGCACTCGCTAGTAGCGGCGCTATATACCTCAGCAAGTTCCTCGTAGCTAGCCGAGATCATCCCAAGCGCAGCGGACGTTTCGCTCCCAGATCTGCTAGGCATCATGTAGTCGCATCGCTTAGCGCCGCATCCAGTAGCGAGTGCCTTCGCGATTGCAATCCCGAGCTCCTTATGACCACCATCTTCACTGAAGGTGAGGAGCTCGGCCGCAGCGAGAGAGCCCGCTTCTGCGGCCTCACACGCTGCGATTGCCAAAGGCTCAGCGCCATCAGAAATTAGCAAGAATCCAGAACCATCAGGTGATCCTGATTCAGCTTCCCCGTCAGGCGCAGAGCCCGCCCAATCAGCTGATTCAGCATCCAGAGCAGGCAGAGAGCCCGAGGTATAAGGAGCTACCAGACCAGCTGCGAATCTAAGAGCTCCTTCTGACAGCTTGATATGGACGCGGTTTGCCAAAATCGTTTCTCTATAATTATTATATTCCTGCGGTGTTAAGACCTTAGTCTGAAGATGGGAGAATTCAAAATCAACATGCTCAGATGCCAGGACAGAACCTTCCTCGGCATACATGAACTTCTTATATTCTAGAGGTTCATAAAACTTTATTAAGCTCGGTTCAGCTGGTGAGAGCATCGATAGTTTTCTGCTGCTCTCGGCAATCTCTCTGGCATATACGGTTATGTGTGATCCGTAACCTTTTCCTCGTGCCGCAGGGTCGGTGCATATTGCGTAGCTCATCTCTATTGATTTACCAGCTATATCTGAAACTTTGCCCTCAGGAACAACTAATTTTCCCATGTCGAACTGGGTGAGGGATGCCTGAAGCACCTCGCTGCCATCTTGATCCTCGACAATCAGAAAATCCAGATAGTCATCTCGGAAGCAATTGCCGAAGAATTCAATAAATTCCTCATCATCTCCGAAAACTCTTCTGCGTAGTGAGACAAAATCCTCGAGGTCGGAAGCCTCCCTGGGCCTTATTATGTAGTTATTTTTCATAAGCTGTGTATTTCATAAGCAGAACATCCGGGTGATAGCTTTCCTTGGCTTTCCTAAGACCTTCAAGCCCCATGTCCTCTTCGCGGTTAATGTATTCTACATCAGGGAATTTCTCGGAAATAGCCCTTACGAATTCACGGTTAATCATAGTATATGCGCCTTCAACACCAGGAAGAGCCTTCTCAAAATGCACATCCATGGTGAGCTGGTCGAGCTGAGTAGCAGCAGTGAAGGCAACAGGTTCACCAATCTGATATAGGAGCCCGCCAAAGAAACCGAGCACCTCATAGTTTTCAAACATCTGCTCGATAGCATCCGCTTCTTTGACAAGGTCAGGATCGCCCTTCTCCTTGTAGAATTCAGCGACGAATGCTCTTGCAGAATCTATATCTTCGCCACTTTCGATGAGCTTAAATTCCCATTCGCCATTTCTCTCAAAATGCTTGATATGATTGCGCTTTGACGAAAGCTTGCGCCCCCTGAGATCGCGCAGCTTCTCAACTGTGTATATGTAGTCAGCATCTTCGCGATTTTCCTCTATGGTGAAACGGTCTCCGTACACAGGTTCAAACTCCTCTAGAGTTTTAGGCGTGAGACCACGCATTATCAGTTTCTGGTCGCGCGAGTGTGCGTCTTCTAGCAGTTCATCGATAATTGGCTTAACATCCCCGCTTCCCTTAGGATAAGCGAAAATGTATCCATACTTAGGCATTCTTATGATCATACGCTCTCCGATGAAAGCGATTTCTGGCTCATATGCATGCCTCCAGATATATAAATTAGCGAAACTGTAGTCAGCACCATGACATCCGCTCGAACAGATTACGGTTTTTGCAAAGTCCTGGTCATCTAATCTGACGGGTCTAAATTCTAGCATTAGTCTCTCCCTTTTTAATTTCTTAATTAAATTATACGATTCTATTTTACAAAATTAACATCTCATTATAGCACTAAAAACCAACATGTAAAGTGAATTCCGAGTGAATAAGTAGGAATTTAAAAAGATACTTTCTTGGTATTGATTTTATAGCTTCAAAATGTTACTGTTGCAATAGAAAAATAGAAATGACATTCGGAAAGGGGATGAAAGATAAATGGCTAAGATTACAAAGGATATGATTATCGGTGATGTTATCAACGAGCATCCAGATTTAATTCAGGTATTCTTCCAGAACGGAATGATGTGCATCGGTTGCCCTGCTTCTCAGGGAGAATCAATCGGACAGGCTGCTCAGGTTCACGGACTTGATGGAGACCACCTGGTGAATGCTCTTAATGCTGCACTCGAGGCATAAGCTGCTGATATTCCAGATATGGATTAAGATTTCGTATATCGCAGGGCGTGATTGCCCTGCTTTTACTTTTGGGGGATTGGGATAGATTAGGATGAAGAGAGAATTGAATCACCATTATATAGGTGAATCTTATGGTGGCAATCAGGACTGGTTTCGCACGTTCTGGATGCGAATAGGTGGATGTGGTGCGGAGACTGCATGTGAGAGCAGTTTGTACTTTGCGCGTGAGCTTGGATTCACAAAGCTTTATCCATTTGACGCTGGTGATGTTAAGCGAGAAGAGTACGTAGACTTCGCACATATGATGGAGGACTATCTATGGCCTAGATTCACTGGGATTAATAAACTTTCGATTTATATAAATGGATATGTCAAATACCTTAGGGATGCCGGCGAGTACCGCGTGGATGTGAGCGAATTTTCGGGAGATCATACTTACGAGGAAGCGGCGGAAAAGGTGAAGGAGCAGATAGATGCAGGGCTACCGATTCCGTTCCTTACACTCAGGCACAAGGATGCAAGGTACAGCGACTATGTATGGCATTGGTATCTTGTAAATGGGTATGATGATACCGAGGGGGGATTAAAGGTTAAGGCCGTGACATACAGCGGTTATAAGTGGCTTGATTTTGAGGGATTATGGAATACGGGATGTAAACCGACTGGCGGGATGATTATATATACTGTAAATGAAGATACAGTGCTTTAATTTGTACTTAAGCACATCATGCTGAATATGATTATCGCAGTGCTGCGAATAGGCAGGACATAACAGAATAGTGGCACGAAAAAAACGACTGTGAGGCGAAAACGCATTTCTCACAGTCGTTTTTGATTGTAATTATCTATAGCGATAAGCTCTATTAAAGTGCTGTTAAATAAAGCTTAATCATCATATCTTAGAATCTCTTGCGCTTATAAACTACAGCACCTAGAGCTGTAAGCGATGCGCAGAGCACTATTAAGCTTGCCGCTGATGTTGAATCGGATGTCTTAGGAGAGAGGTGTCTCTTCTTAACAACCTTAGCTTTTTTTGCGGGGGTGCTGCTAGCGTTGTTACTTGAAGCATCCCTTGCGGAAACCTTTACCTTAGTGGTGATGGAGATTGTCTTTCCATCAGCTAATCTATAGGTGTATGTGACATGGTATGTGCCAGCAACTGCAGTGTTTACATTCGAAGTAACAGTCAGATCTGAATATGGGATCGGGCTGCCATTAACAGGATTTACTGCAGAAATCAGATTCTGCTCAGCATTAAAGCTATCCCCAACCTTTAAATTCACTACGTCAGGTGCATCTAGTACCTTTATGATCTGTGCGTAGAAGTTAAGGCCGTAATCCGATACGCTTACTGGGCTTCCGCTTGCATCCTTAAGAGTCAAACTACCGTTAGTGTAATAAGCGTAGATTGGGAGGAGTGTGTTATCGTTTCTAACTAGCGTTGTGTAACCATCGTTATGGATAGCGTTAAATATATCTAGTGTTGAAATCGAGTATGCCGAGTTGCTCGTTAACACTCCGTCAGCTGGTGAATTCTCATACGTGCTTAGGATCTGCATTAGGAAGTTGTTGAACTTCGTATTGCTAGATGTCGCATTAGACATAAGGTCCTGAACCTTCTTCTCGGCAACCGTGTATGAACCATCGCTGTTTCTATAGGTAGCTAGGATTCTAGTGTTAAGAACAGACGAAACTAGTTCGTTCCTGTTGATGCTCTTGAAGATAAGAGAAGCAGTTCTGTATACTCCTCCAGAAGTGTTACCGAAGAGGAACGTATAAGTTGATTTTGCACCAGCCTTTGCAGTCAGCTTAAGTGGAACATTGTACTTAACGCTCTCATTAGGCTGAAGATTTCCAGAGATATTGATTCGAGTCAAATCACTCCAGGTATAACCAGTTGGAAGCCCACTTGCGAGAACATTAGCACGAGTAGTTGTAGTTGTTCCGAGAGCGGCGTTCTTGAACTGATACTCGATATTTATATCGGATCTAGTGGAAGCATCGAAAATATCATTTCCGCGTACTCTTGCTGCGTCTACTGACCAATCATCAGCATAGTTGGTTGCAGAAGGTGTAAATCCGTTGTTGTCGAGTCTAAGAGAAACGTTTGCTACTGTAGCAGATGAATTTGTATTGGTGATATTCGCATGTAGCGTTATATCCTTTGAATTTACATCTATGAGATCACCAGCGTTTGCAACTGTGCTATATACATATGTGGAAGCGGGTGTGCTGCCATATGGATTATCTGCTGCCTTGCTGGAATTGCTCGTAACACCGTTAAGGCTTGCGCTAACATATGCATCTATGTTGATTCCTCTGCTAGTCTGAGAATTTCTGCCGGCCTGGTTGAGCTCATTTTGATAAATAGGTTTTATCGTCTGCGAAGTCGCGTTAACTGTCATGGTAGAAGCAAACATAGCGATTAACAGACTGCATGTCGTTAGACAAGCTAATAGTTTTTTCTTCATAATCCCTCCTTTTTATAACATCATTCATAATATATAAGAAATGAATAGCACTTATATATGACCGTAAATTAATGATATACCTTTCTATTATACGCTTTGAAAGGGCAGATTTTTCATGAAAATATATAATTAAAGAATAAAAAATTCTATTGAACTGAAACCATTAATTGTTAAAGCCCCATTTGCTGTAGACTAGCAAATGGGGCTTTAACAGTGTGAGCACCTGTATATCCATAACTTTATCAAACGTTTTGATAATTTATGAATAGAAGCCTACCTTATAAACTTAGCTCTTCTAATCACCAATTCTGCAGCTACGCCGATGGCAACTCCGGCTATTGTTCCAGAAATCATCAGCACTGGTAGGTAGTAGAAGATTCTGATGTCATTGATGAGTAATGCCGCAATGGTGAGCTGCCCCATATTATGCAGGAAACCACCTGCCATACTGACACCGGTAATGCTGAAGAGGTCGGTCTTCTTGAGCAAAATCATTCCTATCAAGCTGATCGTCGCACCTGCGAGAGAGTAGAGCATGCCGAACACACCGGTAAAAAGCAGTCCAGCGACTACTATTCTAATGACATTTAACATAACTGCGTATTTGGCAGAGAGCTTATACAGCGCAACAACAGCCACTAAGTTAGCTATCCCTAATTTGATCCCCGGAATGCCTGGAGTATATGGTATAATAGCTTCGACGTACGATAAAATTAGCGCCAGTGAAGCTAGAAGCGCAACGGTTGCGACGTTACTGCTGCGGCCGCGAGGAGTCCTCCGTGAAGGCTCGGTTGAGTGTTTAACTCGAGACTGAGTCATACTTGTGTGCCTCCTTTCCGCTTATCGAAACGACCACTTTGTTAGGGAGGCAGATTATGCTTTCCCCGGTCTTGCTTATAGCTTTGTGCTTTACGCACACCTGATTTTCGCATGATGCTTCGGACATGGTCACGTAGCCGTGCTTGATTCTGATTACATTTAGCTTATTCCCGCGCTTTACAGCGATAGTTTTATCCTCGGACAAGCTGTACACTCCGTACTTCTTGCCATCTACTGTCACGGTGACTTTGTCTCCTGAATGACTCGTCGTGCTGAGCCATACCGAGGAGGCGATACCGAGTGAAATGAGGATTATAAAGAGGACGATATCAGCTTTTCTTATAAATCCTTTTAACATTATTCGTTATTCCCTGTAACCCCTTAACTGTGAGGTAATAAATTGATTAAATTTAGCAAACAAACCATAAAACTTTCGTTAATATTCGTAATAATCGCAACGGTTATTATAACACAGACAGCCTGCAAGAACACCAAGGATGTTGAGCCAGTATCAAAGGAGGGCTTCTATCTCGATACAGTGTGTAAGATTTCGATATACGACATGGATGGAGATCTGGACAAGGAGAAGGCAGAGGCTGCAATCAACAAGGCTTATAAAAGGTGCCGCGAGCTCGAGAATACTCTCAGCAATACAATCGAGACGAGTGAAGTCAGTCAGATTAACAATGCTGGTGGAAATTGGGTGACTGTTGGAAAGGATACGCTCAAGGTCGTGAAGGCTGGTGTAAAGTACGGTGAGCTATCCGATGGTGATTTCGATATAACGATCGGATCTGTTTCAGGATTATGGGATTTCCAGTCTGAGAACCCAGTAGTTCCAGAGCAGTCTAAGATTACTGAAGCGCTGAAGCATGTAAACTATAAGAATATTCAGTTCGACGGAAACAAGATAAGGATCATAGATCCCGAGGCTAAGCTCGACCTAGGAGGAATTGCCAAGGGGTATGTTGCGGACGAACTTACGACGCTGCTCGAAAAGGAAGGCGTAACATCTGCTGTAATTAACCTTGGAGGTAACATTTCCACGATAGGTGGTAAACCAGACGGCAGCCCATTTATCATCGGAATAGAGAAGCCATATACTGACAGGACCGAAATCATCGGAACTACGACAGCGGATAACCAGACCGTTGTTACTTCAGGAATATACGAGAGGCAGTTCCAAAAGGATGGTAAGATTTACCACCATGTGCTAAGCAGCAAGACGGGATATCCTGTCGAGACACAGCTTGAGGCTGTCAGCTTGGTGGCTAAGAAAGGTCGCTCGATGGATATAGATGCCATGAGCACAATCTGCCTGATGAAAGGTGTAGATGGCGGAAAGGCATTTATCAAGAAGCAGAAGGGTGTTGAGGCTGTCTTCAGCGCACAGGGCAAGGAAGTTGCCAAGACTAAGGGCATGAAGTTCACAGCTGAATAGCTAATTAACGCACGGCTGTCAGATGATTATAATATCAAGCGTAACAGCTTAGAGGGCAGCATACAGATTACAGATATTAAGTAAGCAGGAGGTGTATATTTTGAATAAGAGCAAAATACTAGTCGATATGCACCTACACACCACGGCATCAGATGGGTCGTTTAGCCCCTCGGAGGTCGTTCAGAAGGTGAAATCGGCTGGTGTCAAAGTGTTTTCGCTGACTGATCACGATACGACTGTTGGCGTGCACGAAGTCGAAGACGAGATACCGGAGGGGATGGAATTTTTCAAGGGCATTGAATTCTCCTGCAAAGCCGGAGACATCAAGTGCCATATCCTCGGATACTCGTATGACGATAATCACCCTGATTTTATAAAAGCACTCGCCGCTGCAGAGGCGAAGAGAGAAGACAAGCTTGCAGTTAGAATTGAACACCTTAGGGAAGTGGATGGCATAGAGCTAACTGCAGACGAGATTGCAGAGTTAGAGGAGATTCCTTCAGCTGGGAAGCCCCATATAGCTAATATCCTCATGCGGAGAGGAATCCCAGGTACCAGAACAGAGGTTATAAACAGATATCTTGAATTTGGAGTGGAAAGCAGGATTCCTGCCGAGCTAGCGATCGGAGCGATTAAGTCATCTGGTGGAGTCGCAATCTGGGCTCATCCTCTCGGTGGGGAGAATGAAATCCATATGAACAGAGAGGAGCTTGAGGAGAAGCTAGGTGTCCTGCAAGGTATAGGAATAGAGGGATTAGAGTGTTTTTATTCTAGGTACGATGAGAACGAGATAGCGATGCTGCTAGATATTGCGGAGAGTTGGGGGCTTCTCGTGAGTGGTGGCAGTGATTTTCATGGCAAGAATAAAAATGTAGAAATCGGTGAACTCGGTGTGAGTAAGAGACCTGTCTTCGATTCAGATCTTAGCCTTATAGCGGAACTCAGGAGAAGAAAACGCTAGAGATTTGTTCCATATAAAGTGCACCCTTATATCGCATTAATTAAATTATAGTATTGAATGACACTGCCAGTTTATATATAATACGCAAGTTCGTAAAAACGATAATTTTTTTTATATAAAGTAAAGGGGCAATAACATGAGTGAAAAGACAGCAAAAAAGTTAGGCTGGGCAGGAACATGCATGTCCATTCTAATGTACGTAGCATACATAGCTCAGATAATGAGCAATCTAAACGGGAACAAGGGTAGCTTCATCCAGCCACTAGCAGCAACAATAAACTGCACGCTGTGGGTGACATACGGATTCTGCAAGAAGGACAGAGATTACCCAATTATATGTGCTAATGTGCCAGGTATCTTATTTGGGCTAGGGGCAGTGATAACATCGTTCTAAGAGGACTTGTAATAAATGAAAAGCCATTCCCGTTTAATGGGAATGGCTTATTTTTTATTTATTCTGACGATGATGAGCGATTTCCCACTAAGTTTTCGACTCTATAATCTTATCAGCAAATTCAAATATTCTAGCGTAGTAGTCCTCTAGTATCTCATCGGTTCCGTTATATAGCTCGTGCTTAGCACCTTCGTATATGACGAACTCGGTGTTCGGAGTGTTATATGCGAATTTATAGTGACCATTTGAATCCACAAGCGCATCGTTTCCAGATGTAAGGAGCAAAACAGGGATATCTATCTTGCCAGCGTCCCTTAGAATTTTAGGAGTGGTGCGGAAACTCGCGTAGCCCCAGCCGTTAGACATCATATTTGTATGATAATGACTGTCTGCAAGGCGCTGATTGAATATATAAGTGTACCTCGCTTCTGACATTGCACTGCTCTGTTCGTAAGTAGGGATGCCATCCCAGTGTTTGCCGCCGGGAAACGGCAGCTTTTCCTGACGTAGCAGCTTGATTTTAGCTAGCATGAGGCTGATTAGAAACTTAGGCGTGCCATCAGTTTTTATCCCGAACATCGGTGAGCTTAGTATTGCGGCGTCAAACATTCCAGGATGCTGCTCTAGGTATAGGGCACCGATTGCACCTCCCATGGAGTGTGCGAACATGATGCAAGGAAGATTGCCTATGTGGGGTTTAACAATTTCGGTCATAAACTGATGAATGTCCAGGGTGTAGTCATTGTAGCTATTTACATGGACGATATCATCCTCAGCTATCTGTCTGCCCGAATAGCCGTGGCCACGGTGCTCCATGAAGAAAACTTCGTAGCCAGCAAGCCAGTAATATTCCGCCATCTCGTGAAATTTTCCCCAGAAACCGCAGTAGCCGTGTAGTATGACGATGCAGCCCTTCGGAGAATTATCCTGCGGTGCATGGTAGTACCGTATAGATAGACCATCATATGAGGTAAACTTTCCTTCGGTTACATGGCTTTTTCTCCACTGCTTATTGGTATAGGCCATGTGCTCGCCGTATTCGCTTTCTCTCACGATATTAATGCCTGATGGAAGGTTCGCATCACTCAAATTATGAGCTTCAGATGCGTTTACCCGTGTTACTCTTGCCTGCGTATGAACCTTCATATCAGCCTCCCGATTACTTCAAATGCTTTATCAGGGTAGTTGGTAATAATGGCGTCAACGCCAGCTCTGTATGACATCTCGATATACTCATCGGAATCAACTGTCGATACGTTGACGGCAATACCTTCCTTATGGCACTCTTCTATAAATCCCGGAAACTGTATGTTGTATAGCGCTGGGTGTAGAGCTTGAACTCCGTATTTTAGCGCATATGCTGGCATACCGATTGTTCCGTCAGCATAGAGGAATCCTAACTTCGCCTCAGGAGATATTTCTCGCATGTGCTTTATCGTGTAGTGGTTAAATGACGAATAGATGACCCTATCTGAGAATCCGCATTCGCTGGTCAATTTTAAAAGTTTTTCTGCCATGCCTGGGTAAAAAACAATGCCTGTCTTAAGCTCTATATTGATCAGTATGTCGGTATCGCTCAGCAGTTCAAACACCTCGTGCATAGTCGGGATAGTGGCTCCTGAGAAATTTTTTTTGCCAGAGGAGAAATCAAGAGCTTTCAATTCTGCGAGCGTTTTATCCTTAATCCATCCGCTTCCATTCGAGGTTCTATCTATTGTCTCGTCATGACAAACGACGAGTTCACCATCTCTGGTCATCTGCACGTCTAACTCGATGCCGTCTGCACAGAGTTCGACTGCCTTCTGAAATGCTGCGAGAGTGTTCTCAGGGCAATATCCACTTGCGCCACGGTGTGCCCACACGAGTGGTCGGTTCTTTAATGTAGTAATTCGCTTGTCGTTATTAGTGTTAGCATTATTCATCTGTGTTCACCTTGTGCTTTCGTTAAGTCATACGATGCAAACTGCAGCTTGTATCGCACGACTCTATCCTTTATTACTTAACCTTGTGTTCGTTAGAAACATTCCACAAATCCTCGTATTTGAAACCCGTTACACGTTCGAGGATTCGCTTCTCGTCGTCAGTTATGGTGCTGTTATCGGTGCCGCGCCTTCTACCTATTTCCTTCTTTACGATATCGAACTCCTTATTCGTTATCGGGAAGATGTATCCGAATATCAGCAGTAATACTACGAGAATAGCTGGTATTACAATAAAAATCATAGCGATTCCGCGCTGCGTTGTTAAAGCCTGACTGACTCCTGAATGCGCGAGTTTAGTATCGTAACCTACTAGCGACAGTAGGAGCCCGATGAACCACACTGATAGACCCGCCGAGATTTTTCTCGCAAATGTCGCCATCCCAGATACGATGCCTGGACGCCTTGTGGAAGTAATAAGTTCGTCTATATCCGCCATATCGGCCAGAATTGCAAATATGCTCGTCAAAGTTGCTGCGTTTCCAATTCCCACTCCGGCGGAGAGTAGAAGGACTGGAACAATTGGGGCACCTGCGTATGAAAACGCGAGCAGTCCAACGGTTGAAGCTAACCTTATAGGAGCACCGATGAGGATTGTGGTGCGTTTTGAGGTTCTGGTCATTATCGGTGTGAAGATTATCATTCCAACGAGCTGAGATGAGAGAAGTACACCCATCAGCATGGTCAGGTATCCCTTATCATATCCACCTAAAACATCGTCGACATAGTAAATGGCCATACCCGAAACGAAGTCCATCGCACACTGACCGGAGAGGTATATGCCGATGAAAATCTTGAATGAACGGCTCCTCAATACTGACGATGCCTCGGAGAAGCTGTCTCGAAGCTTCGTCTTAACAGGTGGTTTTACCTTTTCCCAAGTTCCTATAAATGTCACCACGGCTGCAAAGCCGAACAGGATGCCGAAAATGATCGCTACCTTGAGATACAAGCTAGTGTTCAAAGTGTCCTTAATCATTAGTGTTGGAACGAGCCCAGCGAGGATAGCTCCTACAGTAGACCAAATCATCCTGAGACTCGAGAACTTTGAACGAATATCATAGCTATCAACCATGTCTGGCAGGAGACCGTTGTAAGGGACCATTATGATTGTGAAGCACGTCGAAAATAAGCAGTACATCACTATATAATAGATAAATTGTACCGTAGTGCTTCGAGATGGAATCGTTGTCCAAAGCGAGATAAATGCGATAGCCGATAGGATTCCGCCTATCAATATATACAGCCTCTTAGGTCCAAATCTCGATGATGTTCTATCGGTGATATTTCCCATCATCGGATCGGTAATGGCGTCCCATACTTTTCCGACCATTGGTATAGCGCCAGCGAGTGCAGCGGGCATGCCAAGAGCCTTAGTAAGGAAGACTAAAAAGAAGGTGTTGATGATTACGAAAGCACCACCTCCGTAGAACTCAGCCATTCCGTACATAAGACCGGCCTTTACCCCTGTGCCGCGGAATTTTCCTGCGATTTTATCGTTCATTATGACCTCCGGTAATAATTGCCATCAATATGCATCGCTGTCATTAATGATTATTAACGACTAGCTTAAATATTTTCATTAACGATTATCTTTGCCATTTTACCATATACTGACTTGCAAAAGGGATGTAAACGCGTAAATAGTTAAATTTTTTTAGATAAATTAAATCGGAATAATAGGTGGGAACAAAACAATAAGCCGGGAACTTGCGCTCCCGACTACATGTCGTTAAAACATATGGCTACATGCCTAGCGGATTAACCGCGAATGGCTGAAATTAAATCTCCAAGTAATGGTTCAAACTTTACACCATACCAGTGCTCTTTGTCATCTATCGTATTCTTGATACAGCTGAGGACGTATTCGCCAGCAATTCTAGCTGCTTCAGCCTTATCTTTGCCTGCGAGATAAGATCCTACAAATGCAGATGCGAACACATCACCCGTTCCGTGGCAAGAAATAGGCATCTTCTCGTGCCTTATATAATTTATGCCGTTTTCGTCTGATACGAGGATTCCTGTGTTCTCATCATCATAGCTGACACCAGTCATGATGACTGTCTTGGCACCTAGCTCATGCAAGCCCTTTACGAGCTTCTCAGCATACTCTTCGTCGTAGCTTTCCTTGTACTCGTTACCCGTTAGAAGTGAAGCCTCCGTTATATTAGGAAGTGTTACGTCTGCCACAGCGACAAGCGACTTCATGACCTCCACGAAGTCCATGTCAAATGATGGATAGAGCTTGCCGCCATCCGCCATCGCAGGGTCGACTATCCGTAGACCGGACGGAGATACAAGTCTTGCAAATATATCCTTAACATATGCAATCTGTTCGCTGCTTCCGAGATACCCCGTGTATGCTCCATCGAATGTAATTCCCTCAATCTCCCATTGCTTGATGATATCAGGCATATCGCTAGTTAAGTCGTGGCAAGTAAAACCTTTAAATCCACCAGTGTGATTCGAAAGTACGGCTGCTGGTAAAATTGCTGTCTCGTGTCCGCATGCCGAAAGTATAGGTAGTGCAACGGTCAGCGAGCACTGTCCGACGCACGATATATCTTGTACAGATAATATTCTCTTATATTCCATTATTAACCTCAATTTCCGTAATTTACTTCTAAGTATTCGTTGGTTAGAGAGAAGTTCTCTTATAATAGAATCCTCTTCCTAGTGCCGTCTTGCCTAATGCCACAGAAACTATGATAGCAACAACTGCACCAACAGTTGCCTGTAGGACATTGCCGGGAACATCAGCGAGTGGGGCAGCCCAGTTTCCATATATGAAGCCCTGCGCTGCATAGTAACCAGATACAGTCCAGAGAACTGCAAGTACGTATGCGAATAGCTCTGAAAAAGGTAGTCCTGCAACCTTAGCTACATGACCTCCGTTTGCCGCACGCTTATTCAGTAGGTCAAAGAATAGCTGCACAATCAGCACCATAATTATTTTGATTACCAATGTCCAAGGTGCCCAAACGGCATAACCACCATAGATGTCTGCTAGCCCAGCACCAACACCTCCAGCGAAGCAGGCGTACTTCTTAGGCAAGATGATCGCTGCGAGAAGCACGAATCCGTCACCAAGGTGAATGTAGCCCATTGCATTAGGAATCTTGAAGAATGTAGTTGCAATCATAACCATAGCAGTCATCATCGCAGTGGTTACTAGAATTAAAGTCTTATCGCTTCTGTCGGCACGGCTGGTGCCGTTTGTCTGGTTTTTAGTTTCAATCATACTTTTTATCCTCCATATAGCAATCTATAATTCCTTATAGAAATGCTGTTTTTATTATCGAATTGTCGTTGTGCACTCTTTCGACAAGTATTATAATAACAACATAGTGCAATTATAAAAATATACAATTTACGCAAATTTTTAGAATACAGATAGGGGAAAACAGACGATGAGAAGCATTATTTTCGATTTTGCCGATAATAATGAACAAAATCTATATATACAGATTTTTGATTACATAAAGGCCAAAATCCTTTCTGGCGAGTTCGAGCTCGGCATGAAACTGCCTTCGCTACGTCAGCTTGCTAAGGAGAATGGCATCAGTGTCACTACTGTTGAGACCGCATACAATCAGCTGCTCGTAGAGGGTTACATAGAGAGCAGACCTAAGTCAGGCTACTATGTCAGCGATGATATATCTGGTGCGGTCGGAAATGGAAGTACAGGCGGAGAACTCACACTGGACGAGCTTCTCCCCCCAGAGAGCACCAAGACTGTTAAGGAGCGCTCGCTCATCTACGACGAGGAGAGTTTCGAGTTCTCGAAGTGGAAGAAGTGCATGAGCAAGGTGTTCAATGAGTATGCCTACGCATTGCAGTCTGAAGCTGATGTACAGGGTGAAGCAGCACTTCGGTATGAAATTGCAAAATATCTATATGCTGGCAGAGGGGTTAAATGCTCGCCAGACCAGGTTGTGATAGGCGCAGGCTCACAGCAGCTCGCAACACACCTCATACGTATTTTAAGAGAGCTTGGCATCAGCAACGCTGCGATGGAGTCTCCGGGGTATGGACCCGTTCGGGAGATATTCAAGGATGAAGGTGTCAGCCTATCTAATATCCCAGTTCAAGATAATGGGATCGTGATTGAGCGTCTTCCGGTCAACATGCGAAGCCTCGTTTATGTAAATCCGTCAAATCAGTTTCCGTCAGGCGCTGTTATGCCGATTGGCCGCAGATATGAACTAATTAAATGGGCGGAAGCCAACGATAGCTACATCCTTGAGGATGATTACGATAGCGAACTCAGGTACTTTGGGAAACCTATACCAGCCTTACAAGGCCTCGATAGGTCGGGGAGAGTCGTGTATCTTGGGTCGTTCTCGTCGACACTTTTTGCATCGATTAAGATAAGCTACATGGTGCTGCCGAAGGAGCTCATGGAGATATTTGACAGAATCAAGAGCAAGTATTCGCAGACGTGTTCCAAGGCGGAGCAGATTTGCTTAGCTCTGTACATGGACAATGGCTATTACTACAGGCATATCAAGAAGTGCAGAAAAAGAAATTCTGAAAAGCTGCACACCACTATGGAGATGTTTAGGGAATATGGAGAAGGACTGATTGAGGCACTTGACTCTAAGTCTGGATTAGCGGTTATGCTGCGCATCAAAGCTCCTGTGCCGGTTGAACAACTATGCAAGGTAGGCAAGGATGTTGGGCTTATGATGAATCCAGTTACAGATCTCTGCACAGAGGACGAACAAGTTTTGTACTTCTATTTCTATAGAGTGTCTGAACCGCTGCTACGGCTGCTTATAAAGATGTTTGTCGGTAATATTAAGAAGGGAATGAGGAATATCAATGCTTAGAATATTAGTTAGCAACGATGATGGAATAGAGGCGCACGGAATCCGCACATTGGTACGTTTTCTTTCGCACATGGCAGAGGTATATGTTGTGGCTCCTGACAAGCAGCGGAGTGCTAGCGGGCAGGCGATTACGTTTGGTGGCAAAGTGACTGCTAAGCAGGTAGAGATGGATGGAGCCAAGAAGGCAATCGCCTTATCTGGGACTCCTGCAGACTGCGCTAAGTTCGGTATAGATATGATGAGGGAGGCGGGGACGCCACCAGACTTTGTCATAGGCGGAATCAATCACGGCGGAAATGCTGGTGCAGATATAAACTATTCCGGAACGTTTGCGATTGCAAACGAAGGCGCTATGAACGGGTATAGAGCGCTTGCACTGTCCGTGACAAACAGAAAAGCGACGCACTTTGAATTCATATGTGAGATGATACCGGAGCTGCTCGAAGTAGCGAAGAAGCTACAGCCGGGGAGCATTCTCAATGTAAATGCACCTGACCTTCCTAAGTGGCAGATTAAGGGTGTGAGGTATGCCGAGGCTGGCATCTGTGGTTTCAACAACAAATTTGAGAGGATCATGGAAGAAAATCCGGATGGCGAGGATGAGGAGCACGAAAATAAACCTTTTTCAGAAGGCGAATATAAGTATAACGGTGAGGTTACGGACGGCAGCGTTCAGCCGCCAAATACCGACCTTTACTGCCTGGCAAATGGATATGCGACCATCACTCCATATAAGGTGAACCGCGTGGATAACGGCTTGCTCGCAAAGCTCCGTGGTCTTAGCTCGGATAGTACAATGTGCATAATCATGGATGTCCAGGGGCACACAGTGTCAAAGGTTCGTAAGAGCGAGAAGTTCATGGGGAACATATTAAAGCTAGCAAAATGCCTCAGAATACTAGAACTTCCAACGCTCCTAACAGAGCAGTTCGGACACGATACAGAGCCAGTTTTAGGTGAACTCAAGAGTGAGTTACATAGCTTTGAGAAGCTGGATAAGGTTGATTTTGACTGTACATCTTCCCCAGACATGGAGAGCTTGCTACAGTCTCATAAAGGTAAACGCATTGTGCTCGCTGGCCTAGAGGCACATATTGGGATACTGCAGAGCGCTAGGAGCCTTATAGAGAAGGGTTATGACGTTCAGGTCATCAAGGACTGCTGTGCGTCCAAGCAGAAGGATGATCTCGAGGAGGCGATGAAAACACTCAGGGATATCGGATGCACGATTACAACTTTAGAATCATTCATATATGATGAAATCGGTAGTACAACCAACTTCTCATACAGGAAGGTGAAGAAGGTTCTCGAAGCATAAATAAAAAGTTATGTGCCTGATATGATAATAATTGCTAGAAAATACACGTAAAAAATGTTATCATATTTTGCATTGGCGCTCAGCGTAGAGCTATGGAGCGTTAAATTATATAAGCGCTACATGGAGGTAATGGCAGCGCAATTAGGTAAGGACAGGTGGTTTAAGAAATGAATAACAACAAAAGATGGTTGTACCTCGGAATGGCGACTATTTCAACGCTGTTCCTCGGACTTATTTACGCATGGTCACTGTTTAGAACTCCTTTTGCAGAGGTGTTTAAGACATGGACAGTAGCACAGATGTCGATGACATTCACTATATCGATGATCATGTTCTGCTTGGGCGGACTCATCGGAGGTCATCTCGGCAAGGTTTTCGGTGTAAAGCTCAGAATTCTCATCTCTGGAGCACTGCTTCTCATCGGATTCTTTATGGTTTCGACTTTGAATCCAGCAGATGCATCAGGAAGTCTCACGAAGCTTTATATATTCTACGGCGTATTCGGTGGCGGCGGCGTAGGTGTTGGATATAATGCCGTTATCACCACTATCACTAAGTGGTTTCCAGACAAGGTTGGTCTTGCTTCGGGAATCATGCTCATGGGATTCGGTCTAGGTGGACTTGCCCTCGGAAGTGTTGTAACTAAGTTTATTGCGAAGTATGGAATTTTCTCAACATTCAAGATTCTAGCTATCACAATTTTCGTAGTAATGGTTGTCGCAGCTATTATCATTAAGGCTCCCGAGGCGCCTGCAGCAGGTGCAAGCAAGGCGGCAGCATCTGATGACAAGGTTCATCACTATTCAGCTGCAGAGATGATGAAGACAGGCAGATTCTGGGTGTTCTTCATCTGGGCTGTTGCTCTAAACTCGGCAGGTCTGATGGTTATCAACAGCGCAGCTAATATCTCGCTTGCTTACGGTGGATCTGCGGTACTCGGAATGATCGTTTCGCTGTTTAACGGAGCAGGAAGAATCGTTACAGGTAATAACTTTGATAAGTTTGGCAGAAAGACGACTGCTATTGTAAATAACTTATTTATGTTCATAGCAGGTGTTCTGCTTGTAATCGGCGGCATGAGTCATTCGCTCATCGCAATCGTCGTTGGGCTTATATTCGTAGGTCTAGCTTATGGAGGAACTCCAACGCTCACATCTGCATACATCAATAAGGCGTTCGGACATAAGTATTTTCCGACTAACTTCAGTATCGCAAACTTCTCTCTAATCCCAGCAGCTATTATCGGACCTAATATCTCTGCTAAGCTGCTCGAGGCTGCGGGTGGAAAGTATGATTCGAACTTCTATGCGCTAATCGTATTCACCTTGGTAGCATTCGTGCTATGGGTTGCACTAAATGTGACAAGTAAGAAGAGCGATAATGAGGGGTATAAGTAAGATTTATCTGATGAATTAGCAGAAAAAGTAAATATAAATCAAAGAATCAGCAATAGAGTAGTAACATATGCATTTCATGTATTACAAAATCTACAATTGCTGATTTTTTTATTTTGCTCGATTTTTTAGTATGAAAAAGTGTAAAATCAAGTTAGGACTAGTAGATATAGTTAATGAAATGATTAGTGTATACATGACTAGAACTATGGAGATACTTATGAAGAGAAGGATTTTGATCGTTGAAGATGATAATAGCCTAGCCGAATTAATAAGGATATATTTAATGTCTGAAGAATGGGAAACAGAAGTTGCATCTACAGGGTGTGATGCAATAGCCATGATGCTAGAAGATAAGTTTGATTTAATTTTATTAGATCTGCTATTACCAGACATTAGTGGTCTAGAGGTGTGTCTTAAAATTAGAGCGTATTCCACCATACCTATTATAATGGTAACGGCTCTTGAGGGTTCTGCCCATCGAATATATGGCTTAAATATGGGCGCAGATGATTACATAGTAAAGCCCTTTGAACCGTATGAACTGATTGCTCGGATAAAATCACAATTTAGAAGGACTTATGAGTATTCTAAAAAAGATAGCGAAAAAAACGATTATGAAAGGGAAATTAGTGACTTAAAGTTAAGTAAAAAGACCCATAAAGCATACTATAAAAAATATAATATAGATTTAACACCAAAGGAATTTGAAATACTATGGCTTCTTATGGAAGACCCTGACAAGATTTATAATATGAATGATATTCACTATGTAATATGGGGGGATCAAGTTCTAGAATCCGAGGTAAATCCTGTGATGGTGCACATTAGACGAATAAGAAGCAAATTTGAAAAATATGGAGCAGATTCAATTATAGCCACTGTGTGGGGAGTGGGGTATAAAATAAATGTTTAAAAATAAAGGATATTTTATAGAGACCGTTGTTTATCAAATAATCTGGATTATTACGAGTTCTGTTATAAGCATAGGTGTATTTGAATGTATTGATATTGCGGTATACAACAGTTTATCAAGTAAACGTTTTAATAGCTTGCATTCTGCATACTTTAGATTTGGAAGGTATGGCATTATAATCTTTTTTTTATTACTAATGATATGTGGACTATTTTATATTCAAAAGAGGAGACATGATAAATACAATCGATACATTAGGGCAGGGTTCTTGTATCTAACACGGGAAGGCAATGATTTAATTGATTTTCACGAATCATTATCACTAGAGAGAGAGATGTTCGTTGAGCTAAAAAATTACAACAATGAATTGATGGATAAATACGAAAGGGAATATCAAGAGAAGACAGATCTTCTAACATACCTTGCTCATGATATTAAAACTCCTATAGCTAATATGGTTGGATATATTACGCTTCTGAATGAAGAGGAAGAAATCTCGGAACAGAATAGAAGTAAATTTATTAACATTATTTATGAAAATATTCAATATCTGAACCAGTTAACCGAAGAGTTCTTTTCGTATCTAAAATTTAGTTTAAATGATATACCTTTAAATCTAACAACTTTCAATATAGGTATATTCTTTAAGCAGTGGGAAGATGAAAAAAGAATTATAATTAAACACCATAAATTAAAGCTCAAAATTGCAGAAAAAGACTGCATCGATGTTAAAATGGATCCGCAGTTAGTCTTAAGGATTTTAGAGAATCTAACAACTAATGCGATAAATTATTCTAGTGATGGCTCAGAAATAGAAGTAAATGTGGAGATTGCTAAAGACATACTTAATATATGGATTATTAATACTATTAAGAGTGATGTGATTATAAATTGGGACATGGTAAAAACTAAGTTTTACAGAGGTGATTTATCAAGGCGAAGAGGAGGAAGTGGATCAGGATTAGGTCTTACCATTGTAAATGAGATAGTGAATCATCTCGGTGGTGATTTTGAAATTAATGAAAGCAATGGAAAGGTTTTTGCTAATGTAATGTTGCCATGCAAAAAATGAAAAGCAAAGAAAAAGCAAGAAATAAAAAAAGAAAATGTAACCAAACCGAACGAAGGATATCCTAAAAATAAATATAGGATATCCTTTTTAGTTTATTGACAAGAGATGGAGGGCTTAATATGAAAGACGAATTCATTTTAGATTAACTTACTATTAGTGATATATTACTTTTACATGTATTTTTCAATTATTAACAAAGGAGATAAATTATGAAAAAGAAAGTAATACTGGCGGTAATGATAGTGATTGTTTTATCGTTTTCTGTACCAACATTTGCGACGGAGAACATAGATTTGCCATATGTTGAAAATTTGGGATACGAAGTAGTAATTCCAGATGCAGATTATAGTAAACTGATGCCAGCAAACTATAATAGTGGCTGGAAAAAATTTCTAGGCGGTTCATGGATACATGGTGTTGGTAATAGGTATGTGTGGTCAAAGTATGATCATAAATATAAAGTCCACAAAACAACAGTTCAAGGAGCTGGTGGAAGGCTGTCGTCTTCTGGATGGACCGTTGCTGGAAGGAGGGCTGAGGCATCATGGGAAAGAGCAGTATTCGGTAACAAAGCGTGGGCTACGGTTAAGTAAACGTTATTTTAATATTTGAGATATGGAAACACTGATTCACTTCAGTGTTTCCAATATTTAATAATAAATTATGGAGAAAAGACATGAAGAAGATTATTTGGGGCATAACGGTTTTGCTAATTATGATAATTAGCATTGGTAAATTCTATGAAGAAGATGACGTCTTCCTAAATTATTTTCTTCATGAGTTTGACACTACTATTAACATAACATCAAATGAACATGCAAATAAAAATTCAATTATAAAACTTGAAGGGATAGCCCAAAATAATAATATTAGCTTCATAAAATCTGAACGAAAACCAATGAATGGTACCAGAGAACGCCAAACTTTAAAATTATATATTTATTTAAATGATGTAAACTGGTTTCAGGATAGCTATTGGAATATCAAGATAAATAAAAAGGAGAGTAAGCTAAATAAATTCTCTAGAGGAGAAATTAAAAGTTTGCTTACAAGAAAAAAAGTTCAGTTAAAGTCTTTTGAAAAAATGAATGAAGTAAGTTTTAGTGGGGATTATCATGTAAGGGGCACGGAAAAAGAAATAAATGAATTTGTTAAAGAAATTAATAGATCAAAAGAAATGACTGCGGTGATTGATAAAAGCTATGTTGTGACAAGTGGAATCACATGGAACCAAGTGGTTTTATATATGATACTTGTAGGATGCATTATATCCATATTCGTTGTTTCGTGCATCCTATTTAACAATCTAATTTCGAAAGAATTGGCTGTTGAAGGACTTCTTGGTTACAACAACTTTGGGTTATCAATAAGAAAAACAATTGATATCCTATTACTTCCTAGCTGTATAGGAGTAGTGGGATCTATAGCATTTATTCTGCTATTAATAAATGCATATATGAATTTTGAATGCGTATTTCTTATGAAAGACATATATGTGGCTATCATTAAGATAATTGCCGTGCTATTTTTTGTCGAGTGGATTCTGTTATATAGAAAGATAAAATCAATAAATTTAATTAAATGGTTAAAAGGTTACAGAAAATACTCTATCAGAAACTCTAAACTAACGAAAATAATTGTGACTGCTATAACCATATATTTTGCAACTATAAGTGTCATGTCTTATAAACAATACATAAGTCTGAGAGGTTGTCTTGAAAATTGGAGAGATTCAAAGCATTATACGAATACAGCTTGTACTTGGTCATGGGCTTATGTCGAAGATGATGACAAGTTTAATAATGTAGTTGCCCCTAAACTAAATAAGCTTTGGAATCAGCTTGATAACGAAGGGGGGATACTTTTCTTTGCACCTAATCCAGAATATGGAAGCACTGGCTATGATGATAAATATATGAAAGATCAAGCTTTTTATGGGAAATATGCGTATGTAAATGATAATTATTTAAGAACAACAAACATAGTGGACATAAGCGGGAACAAAATAAATAGGAATACAGTAAATGAAAATGAGTGGATTATATATGTGCCAGATGACCTAAAAGTAAGCAAAAAGGATAAAGCGAAAATCCGAGATGATCATAGATTTCAAAGCCTAAAAAAAGAAAATTTGAAGGAAAAATATATTTTTATAAAATCTAATCAAGAAACATTTTCCTATGATACAAATAAAAGGATTGATAGAGCTAAAGTTAAGGGATACGTCCTAGTTGCAGTTCGAGGATCGGATATGTCGCCATACGAAGGAGTGAAGTTACCAGTATTAGTAAATGGGCAATTTCATCCATATGTTCTTCATCCAGAAAAGCCATATGATGAAATAAAAAACATTGCTAAAAAAACTCAAGCAGAACAATTTATATTATATTCAAAGTCTGTTTACAACGAAGTTGTGGATATGATTAGCTCGTTTAAAATAGAGTTTATTATATATTTAATAAGTTCAATTTTATTAATGATAATCCTATTCATTTCGCTCAAATTAGATAATGATACTTATTATTATAAAAACAGACAAAAAACTGCTGTATCAAATCTTTTAGGATACCGATTTTATGATGTACATAAAAATAGATTGGCAAGTATCATCAAGGATAATATCGCAAGTTTAATCGTAGTATGTGTATTGATTATGTATCCTAAAATTACAGGGTCATTAGATATTTTTGAGCCACGGGATGGATGGGTTAATTCACAAATTGCTGTAAATATAGTAATTGGAGCACTCTTCATATTGATATGTTCTTGCATTGAACTGATTCTACTTTTAAAAAACGAAAATATGGTTACAAAAAGGCTAAGGGAGGGTAATTAAATGAATGATTCGACTAATCTACAAATATCATTAAAAAATATAGCAAAGAGATATAAGAATCATAAGGTTTTAAATAATATTACCCTAGATATATATAAAGGAGATTTTATCTGCATTTACGGTTTGAGTGGAAGTGGAAAATCCACATTACTCAATATTATTGGTGCGCTAGAGGACTTCAATAGTGGTGAATATAAATGTTTTTCTAAACTAAACCCTGCTAGGAAAAAGAAAGATGCAGAACTTTTAAGAAGAGAGAAGATTGCCTATTTGTTTCAGAATTTCGCTCTAGTAGATAAGATGACTGTAAAGGAGAACATGTTATTAGCTACAAGGTATGTTAAAGAGAGAAACAAAGAAGAAATAATAAATTCAGCATTGAATGAATTAGGGGTGCTAGATAAAATAAATGCATATGTATATGAACTATCAGGAGGGGAACAGCAACGAGTTGCTATGGCAAGAAATATGGTGAAACCATATGATATATTGTTAGCTGATGAACCTACAGGTTCCTTGGATATAAAAAATAAAAATATTGTCACCAATAAACTCATTGAACTTAATGAAAAAGGTAAAACGATTATAGTTGTGAGCCACGACGCTGATTTTAAAAAAATTGCCAAAAGAAATTACCTAATAGAAGATGGTATGCTCAAGGAGTTTTGAAGCGGAAATACTAGTAATGAAGAAATTAGAAAATATAAAACTCTATAGCAACTCTAGATTTAAATAAATATGCATTAAATTAAATAATAAAAGCAAGGTCCGGTACACCATTAATAATGTGCCGGGCCTTTGGTACAAATAATACATTTTATTTTAAAGAAATCATAATAAATACAATCGGATTTCTTATGCCAAATGATATATACTTCTATTACAGACATGACTTAAGGAGGGTATACCGTGAAGATTCTAGTTTGTGACGATGATAGAGAAATCGCTAGAGCTATAGAGATATATCTAAATAATGAAGGCTTTGAGGTTGTGAAAGCCCACGACGGATTCGAAGCGCTTAACGTGGTGAAAAGTGAGGATGTTAAGCTCGCCATCATGGACGTTATGATGCCTAAGCTCGATGGAATTCAGGCCACGCAGATGATTAGAAATGAAAAGGATATTCCTATCATCATGCTGTCTGCGAAGTCTGAAGATTATGACAAGATTATCGGGCTCAATATCGGGGCAGATGATTACGTTACTAAGCCTTTTAACCCAATGGAGCTTGTTGCGAGAGTTAAATCGCAGCTTCGCAGGTATACTCAGTTCGGGAATGCAAAGGAGTCATCTGAAGAGGGTATCTATAGAGTGGGCGGACTCACCGTGGATGACAATAGCAAAAAAGTTACTGTAGACGGACGAAGTGTCACGTTGACAGCTACTGAATTTGGCATATTGAAGCTTTTAGCGCAGAGCCCCGACAGAGTGTTTTCAATGGAGCAGATATATGAATCCGTATGGGATGAGCCTGCTTACAACCCTGAGAATACAGTTGCTGTGCATATCAGACACATCAGAGAGAAGATTGAAATAAATCCTAAAGACCCTAGATACATCAAAGTTGTATGGGGCACAGGATATAAGCTTGAAGGAGATAACTAATGAGGGAACAAGTCGTAAGGGACGAGTTTCGTGGACTTAAATCCAAATTCGCCACCTTGGTGGCGACTGTGAGCATGGTGTTCCTCATCGTCTCAGCAAATAGAATTATCGTATATGAGGCGTATACGAGCGAATACTTCAACAGATATGTCGACAAGAATAAGCTAGTTGGCATACTGACGACGAATTTCATACTTCTCATAGTGTTCGGAGCTTTTACGATTGCGGGAGTGATATTCGCGATATATTTCGCTGGCAAATATGACAGAAAAGGTAGGGTGCAGTTGAATCTGCTCGACCGAATATTCCCAGAGCTACGAATTCTGGGAATTTTTATAATGGGAGTTGGTGTCGCTGCCTCGGAAGAAATATTCTACGTATATATCTCGTCAGGAAAATCGCTTGACCACATACTCAAGACCATTGTAAAGAAAGGATTTTCAGTCAAGGAACTCACCAAGCAAAGTGATATGCTGCTGGGTAGACAGTATTCGACCTTTAAACCAGAGTGGGTGCAAGGTTTCGGCTCGCTTGCGATGATGACCATCTGCTTGCTCCTTGCGATGATTCTGCTCACATCGCTAGTAAAAAACATCAAGAATGATGATTTCTTTGAACGCTCAATCATCGGAAAAATTCTGATGGGTATATACAATATATTCGTGTCGAAGGATATCACGATGAAGAGGCTATATCTCCTCATAATTGCGATTTTTGCACCTGTGTATATCTGGCATGGATGGATTTTTGTAGCGATGATTCTAATAATCATATTCGTTCCGCGGTACTACCATGACTACGCTAGAGTAAGACAAGGTCTAAGAGCTATTAAGGAAGGCGACTTCGATAAGAAAGTTGTCGTTAGACATAGGGGCGAGTTCGAGCGTATTGCAAATGACATAAATGAAATCGCCAAGGCAGAAGAGATTGCCCTCGAAAATGAACTGCGAAGCCAGAGGCTACGTAACGAACTCATTTCCAACGTATCGCATGATCTAAAGACGCCACTTACATCGATGGTTACTTACATAGATTTACTCAAGATACAAGGGCTCGATAGTCCGGATGCGATGTCTTACCTCGAGATTATCGATCAGAAGACAAAGAGACTTCAGAAACTGAGCGGCGACCTATTTGAAGCGACCAAGGCATCAAGTGGGGCCATGCCTATCAATATTGAAGTTATTGACCTAAACGGTATGGCGCAGCAAGTCGTCGGTGAGCTAAACGATATCTTCGTAGCCGCAGATGTAGAGGTTCACTGTGAAAAGAACGATGAACACGTATACGTAAATGCCGATGGGAAGATGTTATGGCGTGTAATCGAGAATCTGCTGACCAATGTCAGCAAGTATAGCATGCCTGGGACTAGAGCATATGTGAAGGTAAGAGAGATGGGTAAATTTGCTGCACTCGAGATCAGCAACGTGTCGAGAGATGCTCTCGATATGGAACCAGATGAGCTCATGGAGAGATTTAAGCGAGGCGACAAGTCCAGAAATACTGAGGGCAGTGGACTAGGTCTTGCTATCGCCAGAGACCTAATGCACATGATGGATGGAGATGTCAGACTGGGAATCGATGGAGACCTGTTTAAAGCGAGGGTTCTGATTCCGCGTGTTGGACAGAGGTAGGAGATGGAGGAGTCCGTGGGAGTATCATACGCAGACAAGTTTATAAGTTTTGAAGGTGCACTAACGGATAGAGATATAAAGACCTTGGTGTCAGAGAGCAGGAGCGATACTATCCTTCAGACGAATTATATGCCACTCGACACAGCTACTCTGCAGGAGCTTAATAGAAGATATTTTGCTAAATTTAGAGATGCAACCTTACGGATCTATTGTTCGCATGACTGTGATATCAAGGCTATTGAGTGTATGAGCGAGGTTAGACATCTAATTATCGAGTCATCAACAGAAATCTTGAATTTGGATGTCCTATATGAACTTAACAATCTGCGTAGCCTGTGCATAGAGGCCCCGAAGATTTCTGACAAGGATTTTCTAAAAAGACTTCCTTCAGGTCTAAAATCTCTGGATCTTAACATCTCAAGCAAGGCATTTGACTTAAAGAACCTTAATCGCTTCATCGAATTAGAGATACTCAGCCTACATAAGTGCTGTAAGAACCTAGGAGTTATATCCGAACTTAAACAGCTGCAAGCGTTAAAGCTACACGGAATTACACCGGAGTCGTACGCGTATATAAATAGCTTGCCAAAACTAAAGAGGCTCTCTATTAGTGGAGGAAATGCTGGAGATTTATCAGCATTATACGGAAACGAAATGATTACAGGACTGCATTTATTCAGACTTGCGAAACTTGAAAATTTATCGGTGCTAGCGAGATTGCCTAATCTCCGCACTGCTGAGATAGGGCAGCTAACAAATGTAAAGAACTTGCCTAATCTGTCTGAGTCGCATATTGAGAATCTGTGTTTCGAAAATATGAAGGGGCTTCTAGACTTTACATCTTTAGAGATAGCTCCTCATATCAAAACAGTTACTGAGACTGTCTGCCCTACTGCACTTGATGTAGATGCGATTTTACCTGTCTTAAGAAATGAAAATCTAGAAAAGTGTGCGTTCTATACTAGCAGCGACAAGCGTAACATGGCGATTTCGCGAGCGATTGAAGCGCATGGTAAAATTTGCGAATCAAATGTATATAAAGTCAGGCGGGAATTGTTCCCTGATGGTTGGATGTAGTTAGCATTCGCGATTATGTTCTACTGCTTTAGCGCGTCGTCAGTAGATTAATAGGGGTCATTAAAAAAGCGCAAGCAATTGCAAAACGAAATAGAACATCAACTGTCAGAGTTTTAAGAAGTACAAAATTTTCAAGAGAGTTGTGGAGAGGTACAGGTGCAACGTTTATGAATTTCGGTGCATCAGTTCTATGTGTTGATACTGTAATAAATCAATGCTCTTTCTAGATGAAAGAAGGTGATGTTATGTCTAAAAGAATGATGTTAAAATTTGGTATATGTGTATTGTACATCGTATCAATTATATGTGCCATATTATTCAAAAATGAATCAATAAAATATGCCTTTACAGCGGTGGCGTATGTAATTATAGGTGGGTATAACACGCTTGACTACAAGTCTTATGGTAATAAAAGCTCCTTAGCATTCGCAATTATGTTCTACTGCTTTAGCGCGTCGTCGATAGCATTCGCTATAATATCAACTCTAATAGCATAGCGGAAAAACATTTAATTAATATCAATTAGGGATTGGCAGCGCCAATCCCTTTTATAATGCAAAAACTTTAAAAATGCATAAAATACGAACGGATACACTTAAAAGCTTAGCTATACTTCGGTAAAACGTCAAAATTCCGCATAAAAAACGATAAACAACACTATAAAATACGGATTTAGAAAGCCTTGATTGTTGACATTGATGACGCATGTGATAAATTTAAATTACGATATAAATAGAGATTGTATCCGTGCTGAGGAAGCTGAAATTATCGGCTGCTAGAGCGTTAGAAACATGTTGATTAAAGGCGAGTAAAAGACTCTCGTGTTGATAATTAAAGATGGAGGTAAGAGAATTATGAAAAAAGTAGCAGTAATCATGGGTAGCGACAGCGATCTACCAGTAGTTGAGAAATGTATCGATGAGCTAAAGAAATATGAAATACCGACAGAGGTTCACGTGTACTCGGCACACAGAACACCAGATGAAGCGATTGGATTTGCAAAGGCTGCAGAGGAGAACGGCTTTGGGGTTATAATTTCTGCAGCAGGCAAGGCAGCACATCTCGGTGGAGTTCTTGCGGCAAATACAGTCCTGCCAGTAGTTGGAATTCCGATTAAGGCTTCTGCACTTGATGGAATGGACGCACTCTTATCCACTGTTCAGATGCCACCGGGAATCCCTGTTGCATCCATTGCAATCGATGGCGCCAAGAATGCAGCTATATTCGCAGCTGAAATCCTTGCAGTTTCTGATGAGCAGCTGAGAGCCAGATTATGGGAAGAGAGAAAGAAGGCACACGATGCAGTAATTGAGAAGGATGCTGCAGTATGCGCAAAATTCAACTAAAATTTGCTTAGTTAGGGCAGACTTAAGAATTGGCTAAAGGCGATTAGAATAAACGGATTTCAGTAGGCAAATCAAAAGTATTTAACAGATTATATTTAAGGTTAGGAACAGTATGAGTGAGTTAAGAGAAGAATGTGGAGTAGTGGGCGTTTTCTCCCCAAGGGAGACGTATGAGATAGGCAGAACTGTCTATTATGGCCTTTACTCGCTACAGCACCGCGGACAGGAGAGCTGCGGAATAGTGGTTAACGATGATGGTGTATTTGCCAGCCACAAGGATTTAGGCTTAGTAAACGATGTGTTTAACAACAGCACTCTCGATGAGCTAGGGGTTGGAAGCCTCGCTGTCGGTCATGTGCGCTACGGAACTACGGGCAAGAATGAGCGTGCAAATGCTCAGCCTATAGTTGTAAATCACATCAAGGGAAGCATGGCTGTCGCACATAACGGCAATATCGTAAATTCCGGCGATTTGAGAAGAGAGCTTGAGCTTGAGGGTTCTATCTTCCAGACCACAAGTGACACTGAGGTAATCGCATATCTGATTACCAAGGAGAGACTCCGCACAGATTGTATAGAGAATGCAATCAATGCAGCGATGCATAGGTTAAAAGGTGCATATTCGCTGTGTGTGATGTCACCTAATAAGTTAATCGCCGTTCGTGATGATAGGGGCTTTAGACCACTATGTTACGGCCTCACAGAAGACGGTAGATACGTCGTGGCATCCGAGTCATGTGCGCTCGATGCTGTAGGAGCAAAATTTGTCAGAGACATAGAGCCTGGTGAAATAGTTATTTTCAACCATGATGGCATTCGTAGTATCAAGGATCACTGCAATAAGAATCCTAAGTCTATATGTATCTTTGAATACATCTACTTCGCAAGACCTGACTCCAAAATCGACGGTATCAGCGTTCACCGCGCTAGAGTTGAAGCTGGTAGAGCGCTAGCGATTGACTATCCAGTCGATGCGGACATCGTAATCGGAGTACCTGACTCGGGACTAGATGCAGCTGTAGGATATGCGCGTGAGTCTGGAATTCCTTACGGCATGGGCTTTGTAAAGAACAAGTACATCGGCCGAACATTTATCGCACCTGGACAGGCACAGCGTGAGAAGCTTGTAAACATCAAGCTCAACGTAATCGAAGAGACTGTAAGAGGCAAGAGAGTTGTCATGATCGACGACTCCATCGTTAGAGGAACGACTTCAAGGAATATCGTCGAGAAGCTCAGACATGCAGGAGCAAAGGAAGTGCATCTCATGCTGACAGCACCTCCATTCGTTGACGAGTGCTACTATGGCACCGACGTGTCGGATAAGTCACAGCTAATCGCTGCGAACCATACCGTGGATGAGATTTGCACGCTCATCGGCTGCGATTCAATCGGATTCCTCAAGATGGAGAGACTTCACGAGATGATTGGAACAGCGCCTAATGTGGGATACTGCGATGCATGTTTTGGCGGCGAGTACCCTGCAGGCAGAGCTACCACAGGGAAATTCAAATTCGAGACTAAGCTAAGCGAAAGCAAGAAAAAGGAGAACTAAGATGAAGAGCCAGAGCGAGAGCTACAAGGAAGCGGGAGTAGATATCACCAGCGGATATAGAGCGGTAGAGCTCATGAAGGAGCACGTGGGCAAGACCATGAAGTTCGGAAATACAGCTCCTGTAGGTGGCTTCGGCGGACTGCTGCAGCCAGATCTCACAGGCATGAGCGAGCCAATTCTAGTCAGTGGAACCGATGGCGTGGGAACTAAGCTCAAGCTTGCTTTCCTGCAGGACAAGCACGACACTGTGGGCATCGACTGCGTTGCGATGTGTGTTAACGACATCATCTGTGTGGGTGCAAAGCCTCTGTTCTTCCTCGACTATATAGCTTGTGGCAAGAACGTTCCTGAGAAAATAGCATCCATAGTAAAGGGAGTTGCCGATGGCTGTATCCAGTCCGAGTGCTGCCTAATCGGTGGCGAGACTGCCGAGATGCCAGGCTTCTATCCTGAAGACGAGTATGACCTAGCTGGATTTGCGGTTGGAATCGTAGATAAGAGCAAGGTTATCGATATAGAGAAGGTGAGTGAGGGTGACGTGATCATCGGAATCGCATCATCGGGAATTCATTCAAATGGATATTCGCTAGTCAGAAAGGTTTTCGACGTTGAGAACGTAGATCTCGCGGCAAAGAGAGACGACCTCGGTGGGAAGTCCCTAGGCGAGGCACTTATCGAGCCAACCAAGATTTACGTGAAGCCGATGACTGAGCTATTCAAGGAGATGACTCCGCACGCAGTAATGCATATCACAGGCGGAGGTTTTTATGAGAACATCCCTCGCGCACTGCCAGAAGGTATGACAGCTAAGATAGACAAGAAAAGCCTTGAGATACCAACGATTTTCAAGGTCCTAGCTGAGACAGGAAACATCCCAGAGCGCGATATGTTCAACACATACAACATGGGTATTGGTATGACTGTAGTTGTGCCTCGTGAGGATTCTGAGAGGGCGCTCGAGATCATAAACGGTGCTGGTGAGAAGGCGTATGTAATCGGAGAAATCGTTAAAGGAGACGAAGGCGTAATTATCGAAGGATAATTAGCCTTGCATATACACGGCAAGGAGTGAAGATGAGTAGTTTTGCAAAGGTCGCAGTTCTAATATCTGGAGGGGGTACGAATCTGCAGGCTATCATAGATAGGTTGGCAGAAGGTGAGCTTCCGCATGTGGAGCTCGCACTGGTAGCTTCGTCTCGCAAGAATGCGGGAGGTCTTGATAGAGCTGAGAGAGCAGGTATAAAGCATGTTTATATCGGCAAGGAGAATTTTGAGCAGGATCTAATAAAACTTCTAGATGAGCACGAGATAGACATCATCGTGCTGGCGGGATTTCTTAAGATCCTTAGCAGCGATTTTGTCAGCAGATACCCAGACAGGATTATCAATGTGCATCCATCACTCATTCCGTCATTTTGTGGCGACGGCTTCTACGGACTTCGCGTTCACGAGGCCGCACTTTCATACGGTGTAAAGGTGACAGGTGCAACTGTTCATTTCGTAAATGAAGTTACGGATGGCGGCAAGATTATCGCCCAGCGTGCAGTAGATGTTAAGGATGGTGACACTCCCGAAATTCTACAGAGACGAGTTATGGAGGAAGCTGAGTGGAAACTTCTACCGGCGGCAGTCGAAAAGGTCGCAGCAGAGATAGTGGCAAGGAGAGGATAATGAATATTGCAGTAATTGGTGGCGGCGGTAGAGAGCACGCCATAATCAGGAGTCTAAAGCGTAGCAATGATGTATCGCATATCTATGCACTGCCAGGTAACGGCGGTATAGCTGAAGATGCGGAATGCGTGGCGATTGGCGCAAAAGACCTGGATGCGATTGTCGACTTTGCAGTAGAAAAAAAGCTAGACTACGTTGTCGTAGCTCCCGACGATCCGCTAGTTCTTGGACTCGTGGACATGCTCGAAGAAAAGGGAATTCCCTGCTTCGGTCCAAATAAAGCAGCGGCGATTATAGAGGGAAGTAAAGCGTTTTCCAAGAAGCTCATGAAGAAGTATGGAATACCGACTGCTGAGTATGAGATTTTCAGCGATATGAAAGCTGCTCTCGAATACATCGAAACTTGCCCGATTCCGACTGTAATCAAGGCTGATGGACTTGCGCTCGGCAAGGGTGTAATCATCGCTGAAACTCGTGAAGAGGCTAGAGATGGACTCCGCACGATAATGGAAGACCATAAGTTCGGTGCGAGCGGAGACACTGTAGTCATAGAGGAATTTCTAGAAGGACCTGAGGTTAGCGTGCTATCGTTCACTGACGGCAAGGTAGTTAGACCGATGGTTTCCTCGATGGACCACAAGAGAGCTCTAGATGGAGACAAGGGACTAAATACTGGAGGCATGGGCACCGTTGCTCCTAACCCTTACTACACAGAGGAGGTTAGTGAGCAGTGTATGGAGCAGATATTTAGGCCTACTATCGAAGCTATGGCAGCTGAGGGAAGGGCTTTTAAGGGCTGCCTCTACTTTGGCCTCATGATTACAAAGGACGGACCGAAGGTCATCGAATACAACAGTAGGTTTGGAGATCCAGAGACACAGGTGGTGCTTCCACTCCTAGAGGGAGACCTTCTAGAAATCATGAGGGCGACTACAGACGGCACACTGGCTGATGTGAAGTTCTCATTTAGAGATGAAGCCGCATGCTGCGTAGTAGCTGCCTCAGATGGATACCCTGCATCATATGAAAAGGGATTTGAGATAAAGCTTCCGGAGGAACATGAACACATTTATATCGCAGGCAGTAAGCTCAAAGACGGCAAGCAGGTGACAAGCGGCGGCAGAGTGCTCGGTGTGGTTGAGACAGCTCCGACACTCGATGAAGCGGTGGATAAAGCCTATGCGAAGCTCGGAGAAGTGCATTTCGATAATATGTATTTTAGAAGAGATATCGGAGCGAAGGCGCTCGCAGCACGAAGATAACGGACGCTTAACTAAGCACTTATCACTTATATTTAAAACTATAACAATAATAAATGACTGATTAGAGACAGGAGTAATGGCATGGTCAAAGCTTTATACGTAGAGAAGAAGCCGGAATTCGCAAATAGGGCAAAGGAGCTTATCAAGGAGTTCAGAGAAAACCTGCAGATTGCGAGCTTGACGAACATCAGAGTGATTAATAGATACCTAATCGAGGACTTATCAGATAAGGCTTTTGAAGAGGCTCGCGGAACGATTTTTTCAGAACCGCCAACTGATACTAGCTACACGGATATGGACTTTCGTAAACAGGTTGTAATCGCTGTAGAGTACCTACCTGGCCAGTTCGACCAGAGAGCGAGCTCGGCAGAGGAGTGCCTACAGTTTATCGCTCCAGACGAGAAGCCGACAGTAAAGTCAGCGGTAATCTATATTTTAGAGGGCGAGCTATCCAATGAAGAGCTCGAGAAGATTAAGGACTACCTGATTAATCCAGTTGAGTCGCGCGAAGCTTCGCTCGGAGTTCCTGCTACACTAAAGGCAAAGTATCCTGAGCCAGCACCAGTTGCTACGATTAAGAACTTTATAAATTATACAGACGCAGACCTCGAGACTTACCTCGCGGCAAATTCGCTTGCGATGGATATCGAGGACCTCAAGATGTGCCGTGAGTATTTCAAAGAGGAGGGCAGAGATCCGAGCGTTGCCGAGATTAAGGTTATCGATACGTACTGGTCAGACCACTGCCGTCACACCACTTTCAACACGACCATCAGAGGTGTTGTGTTTAAGGATGAGACTATCAACAAGACATTTAGCGAATACCAAGAGCTACGTAAGCAGCTAGGAGTGCACAAGCCAATCAGCCTGATGAACGTTGCGACTATCGCAGTTAAAGCGCTCAAGGAGAATGGCAAGATGGTAGATGTCGTGGAGTCGGAGGAAATCAACGCCTGCACAGTTGATTTCAAGGCGAATATCGACGGAGAAGAGCAGGATTGGGTTCTACTGTTCAAGAACGAGACGCACAATCACCCTACGGAAATCGAGCCATTTGGTGGAGCTGCAACTTGTATCGGTGGAGCTATTAGAGACCCACTGTCGGGCAGAAGCTACGTGTATGCAGCAATGCGTGTAACGGGCGCGGGAAATCCGCTCACACCTGAGTCAGAGACGAGGCCAGGGAAGCTCTCGCAAAAGAAAATTACGACAACTGCTGCCTCAGGATACAGCTCATACGGAAACCAGATTGGACTCACGACTGGGCTCGTAGATGAGGTGTATCACGAAGGATATGTGGCAAAGAGAATGGAAGTTGGTGCAGTGGTTGCGGCTGCTCCAGCAGAGAATATCAGGAGAGAGAGACCAGAAGCAGGCGACGTTATCATCCTGCTGGGCGGCAGAACTGGTAGAGACGGAATCGGTGGAGCTACAGGTTCGTCCAAGTCTCACAGTATGGAATCGTTAGAGTCATGCGGGGCGGAGGTTCAGAAGGGCAACGCTCCTGAGGAGAGAAAAATTCAGAGGCTGTTCAGAAACCCAGCGGCGACCACGCTCATTAAGCGCTGCAATGACTTCGGTGCAGGTGGAGTTTCAGTTGCTATCGGCGAACTAGCAGATGGATTAGAAGTGACTCTTGACAACGTACCTAAGAAGTACGATGGGCTGGACGGAACTGAACTCGCAATCAGTGAGTCTCAGGAGAGGATGGCGGTAGTCGTTGCAGCATCAGATGCGGATAAGTTCAAGAAGCTGGCTGAGAGCGAGAATCTTGAGGCGACAACAGTTGCGACAGTAACAGAAAAAGCTTACCTCACGATGAATTTCAGAGGTCAGCAGATTGTAAATATTTCTAGAGAATTCCTAGATACTAACGGTGCGGAGAAAGAAGCTGATGTCGTAGTTGAGGGTGCTCGTAGATTCGATAAAGAGATACCAAGAGATTTCGAGAAAGGTATGAAGGAACTCGTATCCGACCTCAATGTCTGCTCGAAGAGAGGACTTTCTGAGCGTTTTGACTCGACAATCGGCGGAAATACAGTCCTAATGCCTTTTGGCGGAATCAAGCAGAGAACACCTATTCAGGCTATGGTTCACAAGATTCCAATGCTCGAGGGCGAGTGCAGTACCGTATCGATGATGTCGTACGGTTTCAATCCATATATCCTAGAGCAGAGCCCTTACCACGGTGCATATCTTGCAATCGTGGAGAGTGTTGCGAAGCTCGTAGCAACAGGCGCTAGCTATGACCACATATATCTAAGTCTTCAGGAATATTTCGAGAAGCTAGGTGATAACGACAAGTCTTGGGGCAAGGCATTCAGCGCAGTTCTCGGTGCGTTCAGAGCACAGATGGAGCTTGGCATCGGAGCAATCGGTGGTAAGGATTCCATGAGCGGAACTTTCGAGGATATTCACGTTCCACCAACTCTTATTTCTTTTGCAGTAACTACAGATGAACTCTGCAAAGTGGTTTCGCCAGAGTTTAAGGGCAGAGGTCACGAAGTTGTGTGGCTTAGACCAGAACTTGGTGAGGACGGGCTACCAAAGGCTGAATCGCTCATCAAGAACTTTAAGCTGGTTAGAACACTCGTTGATAATGGACTAGTTGCTGCATGCTACACTCCTGGATTTGGCGGACCTGCAGAAGCAGTTTTCAAGATGGCAATCGGTAACAATATTGGCTTCGAGTTCGATGAGGGTGTCTCTATGAGAGAGATGTTTGGCTACGCATACGGAAGCTTTATCATAGAAACTAGCAAGAATATAGATTTGACTGCAGATATGAAGCTTCTGGGCAAGACGGTTTCTCGTGAATCAATCGGTAGCAAGAAAGGTCGCGTAAGACATCTCGCGCTAAATGCTCTGTATGAGGGTAAGCTTGAACCTGTGTACAGCTGCAACATCAAGACTTCAGATGAAAGCATCCCTGAGATGATATACAGAACTAGAAGCGATGCGGCACCAAGCAAGACTGTGGAGAAGCCAAAGTTCTTGATTCCTGTATTCCCAGGCACTAACTGCGAATACGATACAGCAAGAGCGGTTGAGAAAGCAGGCGGTGAGGCTGAAATCTTTGTCGTAAATAATCTCACAGCAGACCATCTGAAGCGTTCGGTTAAGGAGTTTGCAGCAGCACTTTCTAAAGCAAATGTACTCTTTATCCCAGGAGGTTTCTCAGGTGCTGATGAGCCAGATGGATCAGGTAAGTTCATCACCTCGTTCCTGAGAAATGAAGCTATCTCTGCTGAACTCATGAAGCTGCTTAACGAGAGAGATGGACTAGTTGCAGGAATCTGCAACGGCTTCCAGGCACTAATCAAGCTCGGACTTCTCCCGTATGGAGAAATCGGTGTACAGGAAGAGAACAGCCCAACGATAACATTCAATAAAATAGGTAGACACCAGTCGAAGCTTGTAAGAACTAAGCTTTGCTCGACAAGGTCACCTTGGCTTAGGAAAGTGAGCGTTGGACAGATACTGACTGTGCCAATCTCACACGGTGAAGGAAGATTTGTCGCTAGTAGCAACGATATCGACACAATGCTCGAGAATGGGCAGATCCTGACACAGTACGTTGATTTTGAAGGAAATCCAACTATGGACATCCAGTTCAATCCAAACGGTTCATCTATGGCTATCGAAGGAATACTCTCGCCAGACGGAAGGATTCTCGGCAAGATGGGACACTCCGAAAGAATTGGAGAGGGCCTTTACAAGAACGTACCAGGGGAGTTTGAGCTAGGGCTATTTGAGTCGGCGGTTTCGTACTTCAGAGGCGAATAATAGGGATAGTGAAAAAACGTTCAGTTTAGTGCTGACATTGAGGCCTGCGAGTGTGATATACTACTTTTCGTAATACAAAGGTAATGTATGTATAATTTATTCAGAAAGGGAAACTGGAAAAATGAGTAAGGAAAGAATTCTTGTGCTTAATCTAGGATCTACATCAAGTAAGATTGCTGTATACGATGATGCTCAGGAGGTTTTTAAGGAAACAATCAGACATACACAGGAGGAGATGGCTCAGTTCGATGATGTGCTTGAGCAGTTTAACTTCCGCAATGAGAAGGTTAGAGAGGCTCTTGAGAGCAACGGTATCGGAGTTGATACACTTACAGCAGTATGCTCGAGAGGTGGAAATATTATCGCTTGCCCTCACGGCGCTATCGGAATTGACCAGGAGATGATCGATTATCTGACGAGACCAGAGGACACAGCGAAGCATGCGTCGCTACTTGGCAGCATGATTGCTTTTGACCTCAAAAAAGAGTTTGGAATCCCTGCGTGCATCTATGATGCAATCGGAACAGATGAGATGCAGGCAGTAGCAAGAGTTTCCGGCGTTCCGGAGATTCCTCGCTACACGGTTGGACATACTCTAAACACGAGAGCGATGGCTATCAAGTGCGCTGATGAAGTGCTCAAGAAGCCATTTGACGAGTGCACATTCATAGTTGCTCACATGGGTGGCGGAAGCTCGATTAGACTTTATCACAATGGTGTAAATATCGACTGCGTAAACGACGATGAAGGAAACTTCTCGCCAGAGCGTGGTGGGGCAGTAGGTTGTAAGGACCTTGTAAATTATTGCTTTACATCAGGTAATGATGCAAAGACTGTAATGAAGAAGTTCCACGGTGCAGGCGGACTCAAAGCTCATCTCGGCACTACAGATGCTATCGAGGTAGAGAAGATGATAGATGCAGGCAACGAGTATGCGAAGGTCGTATACGAGGCAATGGCATATGAAATCGCTAAGGATATCGCTAAACTATCTGCTCCAGTGGCTGGCAAGGTTGATAGAATCATCCTCACAGGCGGAGTAGCTTACTCCAAGTTCCTTACAGATATCATCGAGGGCATGGTAAGCTGGATTGCTCCAGTTGAGATGATGCCTGGCGAATACGAGATGGAAGCTTTGGCAGCTGGAGCTTTAAGAGTTCTGAGAGGCGAAGAGAAGCTTCAGGACTTCGGTGAAATCAAGGCTGCGGCAGTTGACAGAATCCGCATCTGCAAAGGTGTAGAGCCTTATACAACTCCAGCGAAGTAATTAGAAAAAGTTGATTTAAATGCAAAGCCACCACCCATGCGACATGTGTCCAAGATTCTGGGTACATTTCAATGCGTGATGGTGGCTTTTCGTTTATTGACAGTCTGTATTATTTCGTGTACTATTCTTGTATACGTGCTGTTGTAGCTCAGTTGGTAGAGCACTTCCTTGGTAAGGAAGAGGTTCGGCAGTTCGAGTCTGCTCAACAGCTCCAATTATTTTAAATTTAATCACAATTCTAAGGAGGATATCATGGCAAAGCAGAAGTATGAGAGAACCAAGCCACATATCAACATCGGTACA